>Ga0049085_10000534_pt1 | contig 14933 bp, 10 predicted proteins | sample GreLakmeSU08MSRF_FD_66721 | JGI IMG/M metagenome (GOLD analysis project Ga0049085, IMG submission 66721) | Freshwater lentic microbial communities from great Laurentian Lakes, MI, USA - Great Lakes metaG SU08MSRF | ecosystem: Environmental > Aquatic > Freshwater > Lake | place: Great Lakes... | reverse complement strand
ACCGTCGCGACTAGCAAGCCGCGCGACGGGATCGATTTCTTCCCGCTTACGGTTGACGTAGAAGAGCGGATGTACGCCGTAGGTAAAATTCCTGGGTCATTTTTTCGCCGTGAAGGTCGGCCTGGTGAAGCCGCTATTTTGACTTGTCGTCTTACCGACCGTCCGTTGCGCCCTTCGTTCCCCAGCGATTTTCGCAACGAAGTGCAGGTGATTTCCACCATTCTTGGCGCTGATCTTGAGAACCCCCACGACGTTGCTTCAATTAATGGCGCATCGGCGGCACTGATGGTGTCGGGGATTCCCTTTGACGGACCGATCGGTGCAGTACGCATTGCCGCTATTGACGGCGAATGGGTTGCTCACCCGACTTACCAGCAAGGTGATGAGTCCACCTTCGAAATGGTGGTGGCCGGTCGCAAACTTCATGATGGTGATGTTGCAGTAATGATGGTGGAAGCAGGCGGTACTGCTGGTTCGTTCGAAATGTACGAAGCCGGTGCGCCGAAGGTAACCGAAGAAACCATTGCTGATGGTTTGGAGTTCGCGAAACAGTGGATCTTGGCGTCTATTGAGTTACAACTTGAACTAGTTAAAAAAGTTCAGGCGGAAAAAGGTCCAATTCAAGACATTCCTTATTCTCCTTCCATCGACTACACCGACGATATTTTCGATGCCATTGCCGACGAAGCGCGTACCGCTACTGCTCAAGCGATGTTTGTTGCGGATAAAAATGATCGCAACAACCGTCTTGACGAGATTGAGTCGGCCGCGATCGCTACTTTGGTTGGTTCTGACGAAGCTCCGGGACAATTTGCCGGGCGTACTGGTGAACTCAAAAAAGCGTTCCGTTCGTTGCAAAAGCAGGTCGTGCGTGACCGTATTGTCAATGAAGGCGTGCGTATTGACGGGCGTGGTCTTACCGACCTGCGTCCGATTTCTTCTGAAGTTGGTTTGTTGCCTACTGCTCACGGAACCGGTTTGTTCCAGCGAGGTGAGACTCAAGTTTTGAGTGTGGTCACACTCGGAATGCCGCGTATGGAGCAAATGGTTGATTCGATTGGCACTGATGACCGGAAGCGCTACATGCATCACTACAACTTCCCGCCGTTCTCAACCGGTGAAACTGGCCGAGTGGGATCACCTAAACGGCGTGAAATCGGTCACGGGGTACTGGCAGAACGAGCATTGGTGCCCGTGTTGCCTAGTGCCGAAGAATGGCCCTACACCTTGCGAGTGGTGTCTGATGTGATGTCGTCAAACGGCTCCACTTCAATGGCGTCAGTGTGTGGATCGAGTCTCTCTTTGATGGATTCTGGTACTCCGCTTAAAGCTCCGGTGGCGGGAATTGCCATGGGCCTCGTTTATCACGATGGAAAATACGTCACCCTTACCGACATCCTCGGAGCGGAAGACGCTTTCGGCGACATGGACTTCAAGGTGGCCGGAACTCGTGATGCCATTACTGCTTTGCAACTCGACACCAAAATTGCTGGCATTCCCGCCAGTGTTCTGGGCGACGCATTGCGCCAGGCTCGAGAGGCACGATTGCAAATCCTTGACATTATGAACGAGGCCATCTCTGCCCCGCGTGAAGATGTAGGCCCCACCGCACCAAAAATAATCAGCATAGAAATACCGATTGACAAAATCGGTGAGGTGATTGGTCCTAAGGGCAAGGTCATTAACACTATTACTCAAGAAACTGGAGCCGATGTTTCGGTTAGTGACGATGGGGTAGTGGGTACGGTTTCAATTGGTTCTAAAGATGGGCAAGCCGTTGAAGAGGCTCGGCGTCGCATTGAACTAATTCTTGATCCACCGACCGCCGAATTGGGAGCGACTTACACTGGTCGAGTGGTGAACGTGACTAAATTTGGAGCGTTTGTAAATATCTTGCCTGGTCGAGACGGGCTGCTGCATATCTCTAAATTGGGTGGCGGTAAGCGCATCGATCGAGTTGAGGACGTGGTTAATCTTGGCGACGAAGTTGAAGTACGCGTTGATGACATTGACAACTCGGGCAAACTCTCGCTCAGCATGGCTAATGACGAAGGATCGAATTCTAGTGATAGCGATTCGGCTCCTAAGCGTGAAGCGAGCAAATCTGACTCAAGTCGGAGTGCGGTTTCGTTTGAAGATACTTGGGAAGCTAAAGCTAAAGAAGAGTTCGGTGACCTTGGTCCCGACGATGCTGGCCGAGGGGAGAAAAACTCGGGTGGAAATCGCGGCGGCGGTAAGCGGCGGCGCTAACTCTTCGTGGGCGAAGCCGTAGAACGCAGCATCCTTGACTCGGGGCTGCGGGTAGTCACCGAAGCACTGCCGGGCTTACGCTCGGCCGCAGTGGGTTTTTGGGTTGGTACGGGTTCGCGCGACGAGACCGACCAGATATCCGGTGCTAGCCACTTTCTTGAACACTTGCTGTTTAAGGGTACGGCTCGTCGAGGAGCACTTGAGATTGCCAACTCGGTTGAGTCGGTGGGTGGAGACATGAATGCCTTTACCACCCACGAAGCAACAGTTTTCTACGTACGCGTTCCTGATGAGCGGATCTACGAAGCGCTCGACATTCTTTCTGACATTGTTTGGTCTCCAAGTTTGCGCGGCGAAGATGTTGACGCAGAGCGGCAAGTCATTCTTGAAGAGATTCGCATGCACGACGACTCACCCGAAGATTTAGTCCACGATGTTTTTGCCCAAGCGATATTTCCTGATCACGCAATTGGGCGCACAGTGATTGGAATTCCCGAAACTATTAATTCTTTGGGGCCAAAAGAAATAGGCGATTTTCACGCCGCTCATTACCATCCGAGCAATGTGGTGGTCGCCGCCGCCGGAAATCTCAACCATGACGAAGTGGTTAAGCAAGTTGAAGCCGCCTTGCTCCCCGACACGAGTCGCCAGCGCCCCGAGCGTGAGGTTTGGACGGACGGGACTGCCCCAAAGAGACTGGCGGTGGTTGAACGCGATAGTGAACAAGCCCACGTCGTTTTAGGGATGCGCGCGCTGCGCGGTGATGACCCCGATCGTTACGCCTTTGCGGTACTCAACCAAGTTTTGGGCGGCGGAATGTCTTCTCGATTGTTTCAAGAAGTGCGAGAAAAACGGGGTTTGGCTTATTCGGTTTACGCCTATCGCAGCGCTTTCGATGAAACCGGCACGTTTGCCATTTCGGCCGGCACGGCTCCGGATCGACTGCCAGAACTCTTAGAAGTAATCGGCACCGAAATTGATCGAGTGATTGTCGACGGAGGAGTGGGGGACGACGAATTGATGGCCGCTAAAGGTCACCTCACCGGATCGTTAGCGTTGTCGCTGGAGACCTCGGGCTCGAGGATGCACCGGATTGGGTCAAACGAACTGTCGCTAGGAGAGATTGCCACGCTTGATGAACTCGTTGACCGAGTCAACGCAGTGGGTCCTGATGATATAGCTCGAGTAGTAGAGCGAGTCATGGCTCCCCCGGAAAGATCTCTAGCGGTAGTGGGCCCAGTCAAAACCGCCGAGGTAAAGGCGTTGTTTAATTAGCTCACGAATGTTCGTGTTTGGTCCGACTGGTTGCCGGTAGCCTGAAGTGATGGCATCGAAACGAGTTGGAGTATTTGGGGCCGGCGGGCGCATGGGCGCTGCGGTTTGCGCCGCGGTGGCTAGTGCTCCCGACTTAGATTTGGTTGCGGCGGTCGATCCTGCGTGGGCTGGAGTCGAACTCAGTGAGCGGGGCGTTGTCGATACCGGTTTAGTGATCTCTCCGAATGCGGCTGAGTTGGTAAAAGTAAAAGCTGAAGTAGTAGTCGATTTCACGGTGGCCGAGGCGGCTCGGGATAATTTAGTTTGGTGCGCGGAAAATGAGATTCACGCCGTAGTTGGCACCACCGGATTTTCGGCCGCCGACCTTGAAGATATTCGCGTTCGCTTTGAAGCCAGTAAAGCCAATGCGCTCATCGCTCCTAATTTCGCTATTGGCGCAGTTCTCATGATGCGCTTTGCTGAACTTGCCGCACCGTATTTCGAAACGGCTGAGATAATCGAACTCCATCACGACCAAAAAGTTGATGCCCCTTCCGGAACGGCTATCCTCACCGCCGAGCGCATGGCCGCCGCGTCAAGCGACTTCGCCGCCGACCCCACCGAGCAGGTAGTGATCGCGGGTGCTCGAGGGGCAAGTGGGCCGGGTGGAATTCCGATTCACTCAGTTCGTATGCGGGGAATGGTTGCGCACGAAGAGGTAATTCTAGGTTCCACTGGACAAACACTAACCGTACGCCACGATTCGTACGATCGAACTTCGTTTATGCCTGGAGTCTTATTAGCGATTCGGTCGGTATTCGATCGCCCAGGGCTTACCGTAGGACTCGACGCACTGCTTGATATCTAAAATGAGTGACGCTAAGGAGCGGGTCTACTCCGCTACTTATACTCGCGTCGCCCGGGTTGGTCTTGATAAAACAACTCTCGATGATGTTGCTAAGGAAGCAGAAATTTCACGCGCCACTTTGTACCGTATGTTTCCTGGTGGTCGAGAACAAATACTGCGGGAAACTATCGGGGCCGAGATGGACCGATTTTTTATTTCCTTGGCGAACGCTATTGCTGACGCCTCCGATATTGAGACTTGCTTAGAACGCGGGCTTATATTTGCCCGGAAGTCTTTGTTAGAACACGCGGTGCTCCAGAAGATTTTGACTACCGAGCCCGAGGCGTTACTTCCGATTATCACGATCGAGCAACACCGAATCGTGGGGGAGATCGCTCAATATCTAGTCCCGCTAATAAGCGCGGAGAAGGATCGGCTCCGATCTGACCTCGATCCCGCGCGCGCGGCAGAGTTTTTAGCCCGTATGGTGCTATCAATCATTGCCAGCCCCGGGCGCTGGGATCTGAGCGACCCTCAGGCGGTTCACGCTTTGGTGGGCGAAGAACTGTTGGCTGGGATTCTTCAACCCCGGTCTTGATATTTACCCATACCGCGTATGGGTTTACTGAGGCTTGACGATGAGACAAAAAGAGTCATAATGTCTCACGTATGGCTTTAACCTTTGCCCCCGAAAAAGATCAGGTGCGAGCTGATCTTGAGTTGCCCGTAATTGATGGCACTAACGACGGCATTAAAGAACGAGCACTTATTGCCACGTGTGAGTGCATTGCTCGCTTGGGCTTTGCCAAAACCACTCTTGACGACGTCGCGCGCGCGGCTCAATGTTCTCGGGCCACTCTCTATCGTTACTTTCCTTCCAAGGCCGAAATGGTGCGCGATGCAGTAAGGGCGGAAGTGATGCGCATTACGCGCGCGATTCATTTTGCTGCTCAAGAACAAGACAGTCTTGAAGACACGGTGGTGGCAGTGCTTTTAGCGGCCGGGCGAGAAATAGGAGAGCATCCGGCTCTGCGGTATGTAGCTAATTTTGAATCCGAGCGTTTGCTTCCCCATTTGGCTTTTACTGGCGGCGATCGCTTTTTGAGTCGAGCGGCCAAGATAATTACTCCTTGTCTCGAACCGTACTTAGGGGATAAATCTAACCGAGCGGCCGAGTGGATCGCGCGTAACGGTTTAACCCTTTGGCTCACTCCAACAGACGCCGGGGCGCTTACTGATCCCGTAGCACTGCGTGCTTACGTGAGGGAGTTCGTTTTGCCCGCGTTCACTAGCGAAGTTAAAAAATCTAAAATTCAAAATCCAAACGGGAGGCTATAAAATCATGACTACTACTAACGAAGAACTTATTGGTCGGTCTCAAGTAGACGACATTGAGGCGATATTGGCAGTCTCTAATGGTGATTCTGATAGCAAGCAACACAGTATTGTCACCGAACAAGAAGTTTCTTTTACTTGGGACTACGAACAAACCCGTGAGCCACTGCGCAAACTTTATGAAAAAGCCAAGACCTCGCAGTGGAACGCTAACGATCTTCCGTGGCATCTCGAAGTTGATCAAGAGGCAGTAGTAGCGGCTAACCAAGCGGCTAACAGTTACCTTTATCAAGAAGGAATGGATATGTCCGGCACTCCTTTCGCCAAGTGGGGCGATAAAGAGTGGTTGGCGTTTGGAGTTGAGTCGCAGAACTGGACGCTTTCGCAGTTCATGCACGGAGAACAAGGTGCGTTGCTTTGCACTGCACAAATAGTTGAAACTGTTCCGTGGATTGATGCTAAGTATTACGCCTCAACTCAAGTAGTTGACGAAGCTCGTCACGTGGAAGTATTTGCCCGTTATCTAGACACCAAGTTGTCGGGGCATTACCCCATTAACGCACACTTAAAGGCCTTGCTCGATGACATCATTACTGATTCTCGTTGGGACATGACCTACCTAGGTATGCAAGTAATGGTCGAAGGATTGGCGCTGGCGTCGTTTGGCTTCATGCGTCAGATGACTACTGAACCTCTCATCAAAGAACTTTTGCGTTACGTCATGAGCGACGAAGCTCGCCACGTGGCTTTTGGTGTGTTGTCGTTGCAGGAGTACTACAAAGAACTGGACGGTAAAGAAATTCGTGAGCGTCAAGAGTTCGCTTACGAAGCTGCGGTACGCATGCGCGATCGTTTCTTGCAACAAGAAGTCTGGGAGCGCATGGGTGTCGATGTAAAAGAAGCGGTTAAGTTTGTTATGCAAGCCCCTGACCGTCCAATTTTTACGGGCATGTTGTTCTCTAAGATCGTGCCTAACTGCAAGAAGCTAGGGCTTCTTGACGCGGGTGACGGCTGGCTGCGCGAGAAGTTCACCGAGTTGGGAGTTATTCAGTTTGAGGACTGGGCCGACACCAGTGAAGAGTACAGCTCGCTTGATGCTGTTACGCAAGATCGCGAAGAAGCCGCGGTCTAGCTCTTCGTCTTGAGGCAGTAGCCTCTTACAAATGGCGACACCGGTTCGCGTCGTCTTTTTGGGCGGCCTAGGAGAAATTGGGCGCAACTGCTTTTGTCTTGAAGTAGAGGGGCGCATTGTTGTCGTTGATTGCGGCTTGATGTTTCCCGACGCCGACATGCCCGGAGTCGACCTAGTCCTGCCGGACTTCACTTATCTTCGTGATCACGCCGACCAAGTTGACGGGATTGTTCTTACTCACGGCCACGAAGACCATGTAGGGGCACTGGGGTATCTGTTGGCTGATGTTTCCGCCCCGATCTACGGCTCCCCGCTGTGCTTAGGTTTCGCTCGGAAACGATTAGAAGAAGCTCGGGTGATGGACCGCACCACGCTCGTTCCCGTCAGCGATGGTGATGTAGTGCAGATTGGACCCGTTACCGCGGAGTTCATTCCGGTCACCCATTCAGTCCCGCACGCGTTTGCGGTGGCTTATTCGACTTCAGTCGGAACGATTTTGCACACGGGTGATTTCAAACTTGACCTAATGCCCGTTGATGGCCGCCGCACTGATGTATCGCGACTCGGTGAACTGGGTCGGCAAGGGGTAAAACTCCTGTTGTCTGATTCGACTAACGCGGAGACGCCGGGCCGTACTGAATCGGAGTCGAGCGTGGGTCCAGTAATTGAAGATTTATTACACCGGTATTCAGATCGTCGTTTTGTGGTGGCTTCGTTCGCTTCCCACTTACACCGCATACAGCAAGTCGCTTACGCCGCGGTAGCGGCGGGTCGGCAAGTGGCATTTGTAGGTCGTTCAATGATTCATAACACTGCGTTTGCTCGTGAAATCGGCTTGTTTGATCTACCGGCTGATCGGGTTATAGACATTGAAGACGCCACCAAACTTGCGCCCGGGAAAGTTTGTGTTATTTGCACTGGTTCTCAAGGTGAGCCCATGAGCGCGTTGTCATTAATGGCGGCCAGCGAACATAAACATATAAAACTTGGTCCCGAAGATGTAGTCATTATTTCCGCGCACGCTATTCCAGGTAATGAAGTGAGTGTTTCTAAAGTTATTGACGCGCTTTATCGTTCGGGGGCCGAAGTCATTCATGGCGGCTCGGCGCCGGTGCACGTTTCGGGGCACGCCGCCCAAGATGAGTTGAAGTCAATGATTGATCTCGTCAAACCGGAGTGGTTCGTTCCGGTTCACGGCGAGTTTCGTCATATGGTTCACCACGCCCGATTGGCTAACGAAATGGGGGTCGATTCTGATCACATTATTGTTTGTGAAGATGGTGACGCATTGGTTATGCAAGGAGACAAGGTCTCAGTAAAACGCCGAGCAGTCCCGGCGGGATATCAATACGTCGACGGCATCACGGGTGATCTTGATCCGGGAGTTTTGCACGACCGGCGTTCACTCGCAGAAGAAGGGTTTGTAGTTGTGATCGTCACCGTTGTGGCTACTACCGGGGAGATTGTCACTGGCCCTGAGATAGTTACGCGTGGGTGGGTGCACGCCGATGAAGCCGAAGAGTTGCTCGAAGATGCTCGCGAAGCCGTTCGCAGTGCGATAGCCCAAGGTGCAGCTAACGGTGCTATTGATGCAGAAACTTTGCGCCGGCGAGCGCGACGGGCACTGGGGCGTTTGATAAATGAACGTACTCGGCGTCGGCCTACGATTATCCCCGTGGTTATGGAGGTATGAAGCAGTGATTCGCGATTGGTCAAACTTTATTGGTGGCCGGACGGCTTTAGTGACTGGAGCTGGCGACGGTGTGGGGCGAGCCATTTCTATGCATATGGCGCGCGCGGGTGCTGAAGTGTGGATAAACGATATTGACGCCGATCGTGCCGACAAAGTAGTGGCGGAGATTATTAGCGAAAGCGGTATCGCTCATTCGGTTGTCGCTGATGTATGCAATCCTGAATCGGTGCATGCTATGTATGACTCCACTGGACCCGTAGACATTTTGGTCAACAACGCCGGCAGCGGTGTGCGCTCATGGGTCGACGGAAGCAATCGGCTAGTTACTTTCGCGGAGAGTTCGCCCGCAGAGTGGGAACCGCTAATGCGGGTGAACCTAACCGGTGTACTTCACGTAACCCATACTTATTTGCCTGGGATGTTGGCGAAAGAGTGGGGGCGAATTTTATCTATCGTTTCTGATGCCGGTCGACGGGGCGAGCGTCGGCAGGTTGTTTACGGTGCGGCTAAAGCTGCGGCTATGGGATTTTCTCGTGGGCTCGCGGCCGAAGTGGGCCGCCGCGGGGTGACGGTAAATTGCATTTCTTTGGGAGCAATGCAACACGGATCCCTCGCCGATGCTGTCGCCGATGACCCTGATCTCGAGGGAAAACTCGCCGCGGCTTACCCAATCGGGCGTTTGGGCCGAGTGGACGACCCCGCTCCGCTCGCGGTTTTGCTCTGCAGTGATGCTGCCGACTGGATCACGGGCCAGGTGTATCCCGTAGACGGTGGCTACGCTCCGGCGCTTTAGGCTAATCAACCCCAGATAAAATCAAGTGCGGTAACGGTCAAACGCCCAAAGGCTCAACTGGCGTCGTTATTGGGTGCTCCTGAGGCCCTTGTTGCTGGTGTTAGCGTTAGTGGGTGGCAACTCGCATAGGTTCTCGGGGTAAAACTCGAACTAAGGCCAAACCCAAGACTCGCGCCACCGCTAAGCGCGCCACCGCTAAATCGACCTCCCGTTCGGCTCCTCGCCGAAGTAGCCGGCTCAAAGAGTCGGCTCGGCGCGACCTCGAAGGCCACGGGGCCGATGCTTTAGCTATCGGTCTAGTCGTTTTGGCTGCTCTCGCGATGCTGGGCTTAGTTTCGGATCTAGCTGGCCCGGTCGGGGTGACGATTGCCAATACTTTAGGAACGGTTTTAGGGCGAGCCCGCTACGCGGTACCGGTGGTTTTTCTAGTGCTGGCGGTGGCGTGTTTCGCTCAGCGCCCTGCTTCATCTCGCTCACTTGATCGCAAAGAGAAGAAGGAAAATTCTGAAACTGACGATTACGCCAACGGTGACAATGAGTTGGCCCTCGCGTCTTCTGAACTCGCACCCTTGCGCGTCGGTATTGGTTTTATCCTTCTGGGGATAGCGGCCGTGGGGGCATTGCAGTTAGCGGCGGGCGATCCCTCAATCAATGCCTCGGGGGCCCGGTTACGCGACGCGGGGGGTTACACCGGAGTAGTAGTTGGCGGCGGTTTATCTTCGGCGGCAGGGGTAGTGGGGGCGGCCGTAGTGCTATTTGGTTTTGCTTTGTTAGGCACTTTGTTGGCTCCTGGAATTCCGATGCGCGACGCGATCTCGTCAATTGGCCGAGGGTTTCGTTCGTTCTTTTCTTTTTCGGGGCGCGCGGTTCGTAAGTTTGGTGAGATGCCCAGCCACGACCAAGAAACTGATGCGCCCGAGCCAGATGCCAACGTGAGCGTCGACTTAGCCGACCCGCCGGTCGAGGCTATAACTCCAGTTTTTGACGCGTCTTTGCCGCCCGAAGGTGAAGAGTATGACGACTCGACCGAAATAGTGGTTGAAGACGATGGTCAAACCGCCTTAGGCTTCGGTTCCCGCTCGGGTAAAAAGCGCGGTGCTTGGAAGTTACCGCCGAGCAATCTTTTACAAAAAGGTGAAAAAACAACTATCGATCAAAAAATGGTTGACGAAAGCGGTCGCCTCTTGCAAGCAGCGCTCGAACAACATGGCGTCGGCGCTACTTTGATTGGGGCCACCGTCGGTCCCACGGTTACTCGCTACGAACTCGAACTCGCGCCCGGGGTGAAAGTAAGTCGAGTAACCGGCTTGAGTCACGACCTCGCTTACGCCATGGCCGCGGCCGACGTACGCATTTTGGCCCCCATACCGGGGCGTTCGGCGGTGGGGGTTGAGGTTCCCAACAAGGCTCGTCAACTTGTGACTCTAGGTGACATCCTCAACGCTCCCGAAGCCAAAAGTGCCAAGCACCCTCTCGAGGTTGGATTGGGTCGCGACATTGCCGGCCGGCCGGTGATGCTTAATCTCGCCGCGCTGCCTCACGTTTTGATTGCCGGTGCCACCGGAGCCGGTAAATCGAGTTGTATTAACTCTTTAGTTACTTCGCTGCTCATGCGTACCACTCCCGATCAGGTGCGCATGATTTTGGTTGACCCCAAGCGGGTCGAACTCGGGGCGTATAACGATGTTCCTCACCTGTTAACTCCGGTAGTTACTGATCCTAAAAAAGCGGCTAACGCACTTTCGTGGGCCGTACGCGAAATGGATCTGCGCTACGAGATGATGTCGGAAGTGGGGGCGCGCGATATAACGGGTTACAACTCGTTGATTGATTCGGACAGTTTGCCCACGCCATCTGAGCCTGACCCAGTAACCGGTAAAGGATACGAGCGACTGCCTTTTATTGTCATCGTGGTCGACGAACTCAACGACTTAATGATGGTGGCTGCGCGCGACGTGGAGGCCAGTGTTTGCCGGATTGCTCAGATGGCCCGAGCGGTTGGTATCCATCTCGTTATCGCCACTCAGCGACCTTCGGTCGACGTAATCACCGGTGTTATCAAAGCCAATATTCCGAGCCGGTTGGCGTTTAGCGTTTCGAGTTTGGCCGACTCTCGCGTCATTCTCGACCAAGCGGGGGCCGAAAAATTAATTGGTCAAGGGGACTTGCTGGCTATTACTGCGAGTTCGAACCGGGCTCAGCGTATCCAAGGGGCTTGGGTGGAAGAGGCGTGTGTACGCAAGGTGGCCGCGCACTGGAAACGCCAAGCGGCATCCGAAATGTACGTCAAAGGTATTGCCGAAGAAACTTCTACTTCTGTTAACGGGGCGGAGGACTCGAGTAACGATGACCCACTTTTAGTAGAAGCGATGGAGTTAGTAGTTCGAGCGGGATCGGGCTCCACCTCAATGCTGCAGCGCAAGTTGCGAGTGGGATTTTCTCGGGCCGGGCGGTTGATCGATTTGCTTGAACGTAAAGGCGTAGTGGGCCCCGCCTCGGGCTCAAAAGCGCGTGAAGTGCTTATGAGCGTTGATGAGTTTGAGGCTATGGAGCGCCGCGGCGAGTCTTGACCTACCGCTCTCGTTTTCGGGGCGCGCTTCGCCGGTAGCATTACCCAATGGCTTTTGAAACCAAGACGGCGAGGTTTTGGGTAGAGACTCTGGGGTGTCCTAAGAACGCGGTCGATTCGGACAAGGTAACCGCATCGCTTTTGGGCGACGGGATGATTCCGGCCGATAATCCTGAAGGCGCTGATCTAGTAGTGGTGAACACCTGCGCGTTCGTTGAAGCGGCCCGACAAGAATCAATTGACACCGTTCTCGACTTGGCCGCTCGGCGTCAAGCGGGTGCTCGGGTGGTGGTTACCGGTTGTTTAGCCGAACGCTACGGCGAGGAGTTGGCTACTTCACTCCCCGAGGTTGACGCGGTAGTTGGTTTTGCGGGCGAGGGTTCGCTGGCGAAGTTTTCTCCCGTAGCCCTTACTCCAATTTCGCTGCCCGTTCAGTGGGCCGGTGGAAAATCCTTGCCGGTGCGCCCGGACGGGGCGGTACGGGACTTGCTGGAGTTACCCCGAGCGGCCCCCAGCCGACCGTGGGCGTATCTGAAAATTGCCGAAGGCTGCGATCGGGCCTGTGCTTTTTGCGCCATTCCGTCGTTTCGGGGCGCCCAACGATCTCGCTCGCCGGAAGTAATCATGGCCGAAGCTCGAGAACTGGTCGAAGCCGGAGTGGTCGAACTCGTTCTAGTGGCTCAAGACCCTGCGTGGTACGGCCGCGACATCGGTGCCCCGGGGGCACTGGCGGGTTTGTTGCAACAACTCGATTCCGAGTTGGGCCCGAGTGGGTTGCTGCGAGTTCGGATCCTCTATCTGTACCCGAGCGAAGTAAAGGGTGAGCTAGTCAGGACGATGTTGGAGTTGCCGACGCCGGTGCCCTACTTCGATTTGTCGCTCCAACACGCCGACCGAGCGCTGTTGGCCAGAATGAAGCGGTGGGGTGGAGCAGAAAAGTTTATGGCGATGATCGATTCAATTCGCGACCAAGAGCCCACCGCAACCTTTCGGTCTTCGTTCATCGTGGGCTTCCCGGGCGAAACCGAAAGCGCGCACGAATCGTTGCTCGAATTTTTGTCTGCCGCTCAACTCGATTGGGCCGGGTTTTTCCCGTTTTCTCCCGAAGAGGGCACGGCGGCAAATAGTCTCGACCAAACCGTGACCGAAGAGTTAATGAACGAGCGACTGCGAGAGTGTGAAGAAGTTCAGACCCCGATAACCCAAGGCGCGCGCGACTCTATTGTGGCGAGTGAGACCGATCTCGAAGTTTTGCTTGACGAGGTTGACCCAAATACTGGAGTAGCGGTGGGTCGTAGCCACCGAGAAGCCCCCGAGATTGATGGGTTGATTCATGTCTCTGGCGGTCTCAATTTGACCCCCGGAGTAATGGTCAAGGCCAAAGCCCAAGCGGCTCTAGGGCCTGATCTGTACGCCGATTTTGTGCGGTTAGCCGATCCCGACTTGAGCGGCATCAATCCAATAGGGTCAAGCGCGTGAATCAGCCATCACCGCGCGCTACTCGATTCGGTGAGACGGCCATTTTCACTCTGGCCAATTTGGTTACTTTGGCTCGGCTGGTATTGGCTATCCCGGTGTTGGTGCTCATGCTCGATCAGGGGGCCAACTGGCTCACCTACGCCGGCTGGGCGGTACTGGCGTTTTCGGACCGGCTCGACGGGTATCTCGCTCGGCGTGAAGGCACCACTCGCTCGGGCGCCTTTTTAGACCCAATGGCCGACAAGGTCATGGTGCTGGGTGGGTTCATCGTTTTGGGCATCAACGGTGATTTCGCGTGGATCGCGGTGGCGATAGTGGTACTGCGAGAAGTTTCGGTTTCAATTTACCGAGTAGTGGCTGCTCGAAGAGGGGTCTCACTACCGGCACTTAGGTTGGGCAAGTGGAAGGCTGCGGTGCAGTACTTTGCCGTGGGCTTTGTTTTGTTTCCTCCTACCGCGGACATTATTTGGTTCCAACAGATCTGGCTGTGGTCGGCAGTGGCCCTCTCGGTAGTTTCGGGCATTGAAATTATTCGCGCCGGTTGGAGCCCAAATAAAAGTACTGAGCCTTATCCCGCTTTATGAAGTGCAATGTTCTCGCCATCGGCACTGAGTTATTACTCGGCCAGATAGTCGACACCAATAGTGCGTGGCTCGGTGAACAACTCGCACTCGCCGGAATAGATTCTTACGATCATCGTAAAGTAGGCGACAACCTTGGTCGCATGGTCACCGCGCTGAGCGACTTACTCGACGAAGCCCAAGCAGTTATTGTTTGCGGCGGGCTTGGCCCCACTCCCGACGACGTAACCCGAGAAGCCATCGCTGAAGTGATGGGGGTTCCCCTTGTTCGGCGCGAAGAATTGGTTGCCCAGATTGCGGCCATGTTCGGTATGCGGGATCGAGATATGCCGGCTAACAATCTGCGCCAGGCCGATATCCCTGAAGGAGCCCGCGTTATTCCTAACGCTCTGGGTACCGCCCCCGGAGTTATGGCCGAGATTGCCGGCAAAGTCATTTACGCGGTTCCCGGAGTTCCCTACGAGATGCAAGCCATGATAAAAGATTTTGTTATCCCTGATCTGCTGGAGCGAGCGGGCATGCGGTCAGTAATTGTTTCGCGGTCACTAAAAACTTGGGGTACTTCGGAGTCGGGTCTAGCCGAAATGATCGCGACTCAAGTTGACGCACAGAGCAACCCTTCGATTGCCTTTTTAGCTCGGGGCATAGAGGGGCTTTATGTGCGCCTCACGGCTAAGGCGGCGAATGAATCGGACGCGCGGGCGTTGATTGAAACCGAAGAGACCGAGTTGCGAGCAATTTTGGGCGATTTAATTTTTGCCGTTGACGACGAAACGATGGAGTCAGTGGTATTGAAGGCCTGCGCCGAGCGGGGGTGGAGCCTGGGTGTCGCCGAGTCACTTACCGGTGGTTTGATCGGCGCGCGTCTGGCCAATGTTCCCGGGGCGAGTGCAACTTTTCGGGGTTCAATTGCCAGTTACGCCACCGAGGTCAAACGATCGGTGCTGGGAGTTACCGCGAGTTCGGTGGTGAGTGCTGAGTGTGTCGCCCAAATGGCCGA
>Ga0049085_10000533_pt1 | contig 14973 bp, 12 predicted proteins | sample GreLakmeSU08MSRF_FD_66721 | JGI IMG/M metagenome (GOLD analysis project Ga0049085, IMG submission 66721) | Freshwater lentic microbial communities from great Laurentian Lakes, MI, USA - Great Lakes metaG SU08MSRF | ecosystem: Environmental > Aquatic > Freshwater > Lake | place: Great Lakes... | reverse complement strand
TGCATGCGGGCGCTCACCGTCACATCCGCCGACTGGCTCGGGCCGAACAGCACGCCGAACGTCTCCAGCGGCGCGCCCGGCAACTCGAGGAATTTGTTCCCGCCCTCGGCCTTCACCGCGAACTCGCCGTCCAGCACCAACATCCCTTCCGGCACTTTCTCCAGCACGGATTTCTCAAAGTTCTCGGCGAACAACGGCGCAGCCGGCGCGGCTTGAATCTGCATCGCGCCTGTCACGCCAACGACGGCCAATATCGCAACGAATGTGTTCTTCATAATAAATGGCATTCCCTTCACTCGCTCCGCAGAGCATCCAGCAAATTCCCGCGCAAGGCCAGCATCGTCGCGCCCCACGTCCACACCAATCCCGCCACCAGCACCGCGCCGAGCGTGAGCCAGAGCGAGAGCGGCGGAGGCTGCGCGCCCGGCTTGAACCACACCGGCAACACCGCCACCAACGCCGCGCCCACGCCTGTCGCCAGCCCGATCATCAGCAACACCGCGTGCTCGCTCACCACCAATCGCCGCAACGCACGCGGACGGAAACCAATCGCCAGCAACAGCGCCAATTCACCGCGACGCTCGAGCACGTTACGCAGCACCACCACGCCGAGACCCGCGCTGCCGAGCAGCAGACCGAGCCCGCCGAGCACTTGGAACGTGGAGAGATACGTGTTCTGCACCGCGTTGAGTTCCGCCAATCGCCGCGTCGCCGGCGCCAACTCGAGACCCACATCGCTCAACGCCCGCGTCAGCGCCGCGCTCACGTCCGCCGCACGGTTCGACGGCGCGTCCATGAGGAACATTCGGTAGCCGGCTTCACTTGGAAAACGGCGAGCGAACTCGGCCTCATCAATCAGCAAACTCCCCTGTAGCACCGAGCCCGCGAGCGACGCCACGAGTCGCACCTTGAACGCACCACCGCGCTCGTCAGCAAACTCGATTGTGTCGCCGAGCTTTTTGCCGAGCGCCCATTGAATCGAAGCCGCGTCGCCGATGGCCGCGACTTCATCCTGCGCCAACGGTTGACCGTGCATCGGATAAAACTCGCCTCGATCCAGCGCCTTCCACGGAGATTTCTCTGGGACGCCATCCGCCAACTTCGCGAACGTGAATCGCCCTTCCATCGCTGCCGGCTTTACGCCGAGCAACCGCGGCCGCTGCGCGCGATTCAAGTTCAGACAGCTCGCATCGTCACCATCGCGAACGCGCAACGACACGAACGAAACGCCTTCAATCGACTTCGCATCGAGCCCGAAGAAATCGCGGCCAGACGGCGTGTTCAAATCGTGCACCACCGGCAACGCGGATTCGCCGAGCAACGTGAACCCGCCCGTACCGCTCGCGCGACTACCCGCGTCCGCGTTTTCATCGAGCCGGAATGCGCCGACGGAAACGACGAGGAAACTTCCGCACGCGAGCATCGCCGCCGTGGCGAGACTGCGGCGCCGACGACGCGCCGCATTGCGCACGCCCATGCTGACCAACGAGAGTCGCGCTGCCGCACTCACGCGTGCCAATCGCGTGAGCCACGCCGCCGTGAAAGCCAGCGAGGAGGTCAATAGTAACGCGCCCGCGCCAAAGAAAATGCCGGCGGCAGCGACGTCCGCAGCAGCGAACGCCCAACCGCTCAATATCAGCGCGAGCAACAGCGTCACTACACCAATGACGAAACCGCGGCTTCGTTTCGGTGCGCCGTCCACTGTCGCGTGCGATTCCACGTTTCCCTCCGCGAGCAGTTCACGCGCGGGTTGTCCCACCTGTTTTCGCAGCGCGAACCAAAGCGTCGCCACCGCTGCCATCACGCTAGCGACGACACCGAGCGCGAGCGTTCCAGTTGCGCCGTGATAGCGCAGCGCCGCGCCGCCAACCGCTTCGCTCCACAAAGTCGAAAGCCCGTGCAACATCGCACGCGCATACCAGACGCCGCCCGCCGCACCGAGCAGCGCGCCGAGCAACGCGAGGGCCGCGCCTTCGCCGAGCAGCAGACGCCGGATTTGCGCAGGCGTGAAACCGAGCGCGAGCAACGTGCCGACTTCCCGCGAGCGCCGTTCAACGCCGAGTTGAAAAAGCAATGCCACCAGCAGCAGGGCGGCAGCGATGAGGAAGAAACTGAACCCGATGAACAGCCCGCCGAAATCCTGTCCCTGCGCGCTCGCCGCCAGCGCCTGTTCGCGCACGGGTTCGAAGCGGAAACCGAGCGACGCGGGATCGAGCGTGGCGAGCAGCTTGGCTTCGACGTCGTCGCGCAATGCAGCAAATGCGTTTGTGCCGGTTGCACCAACCGGCAGCGGGAAACGCACCGCCGTGTGAGTACCGAAGCGATTGCTCCACAGCTTCTCGCCAGCCGCGAGAGTCACGAACGCTTTCGGCGTGCCGCGCCATTCCTTCCAATAACGATCGTCTTGTGCGCGGATGCGTCCGGCTTGAATCGGCAAACTCGCATCCCAATCGCGCGTGCTCTCGGCCTTGGCGACGCCCGGAAAATCGGGCATCAGCGCGCGGTCGGCGTACGGCAACTCAAGCGGCACCACGGCGCGAACTCGGAAGGTGTTCGTCCGTTCCTCGAGCGTGCGCGCGGTGCCGACGGAAAAATAACGGAGCGCAACCGTGTCGCCCGGCGCGGCGCGGAGATCATCGGCGAGCCATTGGTTGAGGAGAATCTCGTCATCGCGCATCTCCGCCGGCACGAGCGGCGAAGCGGCGGCGGTGACCATCGAGTAGGGCACGGTGCGATTGCCCGCGCGGAGTTCGTTGACGAAGTAAGTCTGAATCAATCGCGCGCTGGGGAAAGCATTCGTGGCGGCGGCAACGACAGGCAGATCGAGAAAAATGCGTGGCGTGCGTAGTTCGATGAAGCCGTTGGTGATGTCCGTGCGCAGCTCGAGTTGAGCGTCGGCCAGTTTCCAGAATGCCCTTAACTCCTGCGCCGCGTCTTTGGCCAGCGCTTTGGATGTGACCGCAATCGGCTTCGTGTCGTCCTTCGATTCGCGACCGACGAGAATCAAGTTGGCGCCGTTCGCCCCGCCAGCCGCACGCTGGAGTTGTTCCAACGAAACGAACGCGTTGAACGGCGCGACTTGATTCGCCTGCAGACTGAAGCGACCGAACTCGGCATCCGTGGCGATGGCGTGAACTTTCAGACGCAGCGCAGCGGTGGCGTTGTCCTGCGAAGCGAGGGGGGCGTCACGCGAGATTTGCGAAATGCGCGACACGCGCAGCAGAACGGTGTCGCCAATTTTCGCGCGCAACTGCACGGCGAGAGGCGCGTTCAACACCACGCCGTCAGCGGGGATTTCACCGAAGCGCGGCGGTTGACCGCTCAGTTTCCAGAACCCGCTATCCACGCCGAGCGCCTGCACACGATTGGCGCGGGCCGAGCCGTCACCATTGTTGACTGTGGCGGGCAACGCGAGCGCAGCGGTGGAAAACGTCTCGCTGCTGGAAAGAATTTCACGCGCAAGCGCGGGACGGAAAAGACGGTCACCGGTGGCCGCGGCGAGATGGGTTTTACCAAGCCGCGCAAGCGCCGTCTCACGAAGGCTGCCGCGGACGGAATCGCCCACGAGCAGTGCGCCGGTAAGGACGGCGGCGCCGATCGCCGCGCCGAGCAGCGTGCCGAGATGCGTGCGGGCGTGAAACCGCAGGCTGCGCAGGATGAGCGTGGCGCGAGTCATCTCACTTCATTTCGACAAGCCGGCCATCCTCGAGCCGGAGGACGCGCTGCATCTTGCCGGCGAGTTCCAGAGAGTGCGTGACGACGATGAGCGTGACGCCCTCCTCGCGATTCAGCTCGATGAGCAACTGGCCGAGGTTCACCGCCGAAGCGTGGTCGAGCGCGCCGGTCGGCTCATCAGCGAGGAGAATCTGCGGCTGATTGATGAGCGCGCGCACGACGGCGACACGCTGGCGTTCGCCGCCGGAAAGCTGCGACGGCCGATGATCGAGGCGATCTTGCAATCCAACGCGTGCGAGCAAACGCAATGCCCGCTGCTGAGCTGCGGTGGTCGTCGCGCTGCGTGTGGCGAGGGTGGGCACGAGCACGTTCTCAAGAACCGTGCATTGCGGCAGGAGATGGTGTGATTGGAAAACGAAGCCAATCTGCCGATTGCGCACGGCGGCGAGTTGCCCTTCGTCGAGGCTCGTAATATCCTCGCCGGCAAGCGTCACGCGGCCACGCGTCGCGTGATCGAGCGTGCCGAGAATCTGCAGCAGCGTGCTTTTGCCCGAGCCGGACGGGCCGATGATGGCGAGCGATTCGCCGCGGCCGACGTGGAGTGAAATGTTTTCGAGGATGCGCAACGGACCGGCGGTCGTGCCGTATTCCTTGGCGACGCCGTCGAGCAGCAGCAGCGGTTGAGACGACATGGGCGCAGGTTAAACGAAGCGGCCGCGAGCGGGAAATGAAAAAGGCGCACCGATGAACGCGACTTTTACTCCTGCACCCAACGGCGGGCCTTCATTTCGAAGCGCGGCAGCGAACCGGCGGCGACGGAGGTGACGGGAATGCGAAGCTGGAAGGCGGCGTGCAAGGCTTGCTCAAGTTTCTGAGCAAGCGCAGAGGCGTCCACACAACCGACGGACGGCTCGATGGCGAGGGCCAGTTCAGTCATCGCGGCGCGGTGAGTGATGCGGGCTTGATACTCCGCCACGCCGCCGCAGTTGCGGATGATTTCTTCAACAGCGCTGGGATGGATGTTCACACCGCGAATGATGAGCATGTCGTCCGCGCGGCCGAGGATGCCGCCAGCGAGAGTGAGTTCGTGGGAGCCGCACGCGCACGGCTTGGATTCAGGCTTCACCAAATCGCCGGTGCGATAGCGCAGCAGCGGCGAACCCGTGCGGCCGAGCGATGTGAGAACGAGTTCCCCCGTCTCGCCTGTCGCGACCGATTCGCCATTGGTTGGATGAATCACCTCGGCGAAATAGGCGCGCTCGATGACGTGCAACACACCGGGGCGCGCGGGGCATTCGTAAGTGACAGGGCCGACCTCGGTCATTCCGTGATGATCGAAGACGCGCGCGCCGGGCCAGAGCGACTCGATGCGGGCGCGCGTGGTAGCGATGCTGCCGCCGGGCTCGCCGGCGACGATGATCTTCCTCACCGCGCTGTTGGCGAGAACGAGATTTTCCTTGGCAGCAACTTCAGCGAGATGGATTGCGTAAGTCGGCGTGCAGCAGAGAACGGTGGCGGGATTTTCGAGAATCGCACGCAGCCGCGCGGCGCTGGAAAGGCCACCGCCGGGGATACAGAGAAATCCGAGTTGAGCCGCGGATTCAAACGCGGTCCAGAAACCGAGGAACGGCCCGAACGAGAAGGCGAAGTAAACGCGATCGGCGGGCGTGACGCCCGCGGCGCGATAGACCTCGGCCCAGTTGCCGAGCATCCACTGCCAACTCTCGGGCGTGTCGAGCCAGCGGAGCGGAGCGCCACTGGTGCCGCTGGTCTGGTGAAAACGAGTGTAGCGCTCGGGCGCGAACGTGAGGTTGGTGCCAAAAGGCGGATGCGCCGCTTGGTCGGCGAGCAACTCGTCCTTCGCGGTGAAAGGACAGCGTCGCGTGAACTCGGCGAGTGACGCGACGCTCGCGGTCAGTCCGGCGTCCGCCAACCGACGAGATTGAAAACGGTTCGCCGGCAGCACCGCGGTGAGCAGCGCACGGAGCGATGCGAGTTGCTGAGCCTCGATGGCGGCGCGGTTTGGAAAGGCGTCGGCCATCGCGAAGCGGGATTGTTTATTTCGCCGGCGCGACGTGCGCAGCGACGGGCTTCGGTACGCCACCGGTATTCGATGGCGCGTATTTGGCGACGAGGAAAGCGCCGCACGCGGCGAGCACGCAACCGAGAATGAACGGCACGGGTAGCGATTTGAAGCCGCCCTCGGGCGGATGCAGCCACATCGCGGTGATGGTGTTGATGATGGGCGCACCTGCAAAAACAATCGGCATCACAGCGGCCGCGGCCGCGCCTTTGTAAATCGGCGAGGCAGCACCGAGCGCGAGCACGAGCGTGAACGCACCGACGGCACCGGCCGCACCGGCGACGAGACTCCAGCGGATGCCTTCGCCAGTGAAGCTCCAGTTCGAGCCGCGCAACTGGATCAACACCGCTGCGGCGATACCGATCACGGCGTACGCGATGCAGACGAAAAGGAACGCCTTCAAACTGGCGTGCGGCGTTTCCGCGCCCATCGGCATGTAGCCGCGGCCTTTGTGAAGGATCACGCCGTAAACGCCCCACGAAAGAACAGTGAGGAGTGCGAAGTAGAGCCAGGTGAGGCTCGTGCCAGTTGAGTTGTCAGCCATAAGGGCAGGCAGTGTAGAGGGGAGAGTCGATGACTTCAACCGTTCTATTCGGCGCCGCTGTTGCGGGACTCGGCGGCACCCGCTTACGCCAGCTTCTCCGGCGGAGCGACCTCGATCTGGTCATCGATGCTCTTTGGGATCGGCACCGAGCGCATCAGCCCGTGCTCGTCGCGCGTGACACACACGACCGTGAGTTTGCCGCGCGCCACTTCCTCGCCCGTGCCCACTTTGCGGAAGCGGAACTGGTAACTCATCACCTTGCGCCGTTTCTCGGTCACGAGCAGGTGAATCTCCACTTCGTCCTCGAACCGCAGCGGCTTCTTGTAATCGCACTCCGCGTGGACGCGCGGCCAGCCCACCGGCATCTCGGGCGCAGGCATCACCACCGAGAAGCCGAGCGAGCGATAGAAGGCGTGCTCGGCGTATTCCATGTAACGGAAGAAATTCGAGTAGTGGACAATGCCAGCCATGTCGGTCTCGGAGAACTCGACGCGGCGGACGATCTTGAATTCGTGGGCCATGGTGGGAATCAAGATGAGGGTTTCGGCAAGGTTTGGAAAGCCTCGATCAATTCACTCGCGGCGTGCGTCACGCTGAATTTCTCCAGCACAACCTTGCGACCCACCTCGCCCAACGCGCGCGACTTCACGGCATCGGCAAGCAACGGCTCCGCCGCATCGGCCAAAGCTTGCGCCGTCATCGGCTCGAAACAAACACCGCCGCCAGTCGCCGCAACAATCTCGGGGAACGATGCCACGCGCGGTTGCACCACCGGCACGCCCGACGCCAGCGCCTCAATGAGATAGAGGCCGAACGCTTCGCCGTACATCGCCGGCACGGACAGCACGCTGAGCGAGCGGAAGAATTCGGTCTTCGCCGCACGATCGAGATTCGGATGAAACGAGACGTCACCGAGCAAACCGCGCGAACCCAGGCGGACGCGCAACTCCTCGACGAACGGTTCGTCGGTCGGTCCGCAGGAGCCGCCGATGCGCAGCTGCAGCTCCGGCACGCGATTGCGTTGCTTGAGTAAAATGAACGCCTCGACCACGAGATCCAGCCCTTTGTCGCGACACATCCGCGCAAAGAAACCGAGCGCAGGCGGCCGCGGCGGATGGAACGCCGGCGTGTATCCATCGAGGTTGATGCCGTTCAACACGACACGCAGTTTCGCTGGCGGAATCTCCAGTCGCGCCGCCATTCGCTCGCCGTAGTAACGGCTCGGCGCGATGAACAAATCCACCTCGCGACCGCGTTCGGCCATCTCGCGCCAGACCTCCTCGCGCGGACCGTACGGCATCGCATCGATGAAAGCGTCCTCGCCCTGCAGATTGCAAACGACAGGCGCGCGCAGTTCGGATTTCAGCCGGCGAGTGAGGCCGAGCAACATCGCGTTCGAGAGGCAAATCACATCCGGTCGCGGCTGCGTCTTCAGCCACGTGATGAGTTCGTCCAGTTCGCGGGATTGATTGCCCGCCTCACCGCGCAACATCGAGATCGTCAATTCGCCCACGTCTTCGGCGCGAGTCTTCGCCGTGCGACCGCCGGCCCATTTGAGCAGGCGCGGAGAATCGAGTTGGCGGCGCAGCCAATCGGGCGCCTTGCGGAATACGGGCATTATTTGGTCGAGATAGACATTCACGCCGCCGAAGAAAATCGGCGCGCCGCTCTGGTCCGCCTCGTCGAGCGTCATCGGCAGATAAAGCGGAATCATCAACGGCTGATGGCCGAGACCGCGCCACGCGGCGACGAGTGCGTTGTCGCGAAAACAATTTCCGCAATACATTCCGCCCGCGCCGGGTGTGATCTGGATGATGTTCACGCCGATGGTGTGACGAGCGGTTCGCCGAGCGGCAAATCATCCGGCAGCGGCACGAACTCGCGGAACTTCTCCCAGAGCGGCGTGAAATCTTTCTCCACGTCGCCGGAGAGACAGTCGGTGATATCGCCGGCCACGTCGGGGTAGCGATCGATGACTTTCTTGAAAGAGAAGTCCGGCTGGTAAAAGGCGTACACGAGCTTACGCATATTCTCGATGCCCACGCGCAGAGTGGCGGCGTATTCGGTGAAACGCGCGGGCGAGAAGTCGCGCGCCGCGAGCGCCGCATGCACGGCGTCGGCCGCTGTCACGCCGCTCTTGAGCGCGAGCATAAGTCCGCTGCTGAACACCGGATCGAGGAACGCGAACGCGTCGCCCACGAGCAGTAATCCCTCGCAGCCGCAGTGGCGGGCGTGGAAGGAATATTCGCTGGTGATGTAATAATCGCCGACCTGCTCGCCCGTCGAGAGGCAGTCTTTGATCCAAAGATTCTGCCCGACTTCGCGCTGGAAAATCTGCGCGGGATCCTTCACGCCGTCGCGACTGAGGTATTTGCCGTCGGCCACAACGCCGACACTCACCATGTCGTCGTGCATCGGGATATGCCAGAACCAGCCCTTCTCGGGCACGAAAGCCACCGTGGTCTGCCCCTCATCAACGCCCGCCGCTCGCTTCGAGCCTTTGTAATAAGTCCAAACAGCAATCTTGTTGAGGAACGGATCCTTCACCCGCCAGCCTTGGCGCAACGCAGCGAAAGCTTCTTTGCCGGTGCAATCGAGCGTCATCGGCGCGCGGAACTCAGCGAGCGTGCCGTCCTTCCGTTGCGCGCGGACGCCGACGACGCCGCCGTTTTCGCGCAGCAACTCCTTCACGCTGATTTCCTCAATCACCGTCGCGCCTTTCGCGCGCGCGCTCTCCATCAACATCTGGTCGAACTCGCTGCGAACCACCTGCCACGTCTGCGCCACGGTCTCGCGGTCGTAGCGGTTGAAGAAATAGAACGGCTGACTCGCACTGCCGTTGGGCGAGACGAACTGGACGCTGTATTTCTTGGTGAAGGCCGACTCGCGCATCCGCTCGATCAACCCGAGTCGGCGGAGCGGTTCGTAGGTGAAAGGCAACAGTGATTCGCCGATGTGGTAACGGGGGAACTTCTCGCGTTCCAGCACCAAGACGCGACGGCCGTGTTCAGCGAGAACGGCCGCAGCCGAACTCCCCGCCGGTCCGGCACCGATGATAAGAACATCGTAGTTTTCAGACATAAGAATATCGTAGTTTTCAGACATGGCTCAAGAATTCGTGTCAACCGGCGGCAGGATTTCGACGATCTCCGCCAACGGCCGTTCTTCGGCATCGAACAGCGTGTTGCGGCGGCCGTAGAGCACGTGCGCGCCGCTGAAGCCCAGCACCTCGGCGATGATCCGATCCGACGCGAGCTTGAGAAATCCCTTCGGCCGACTCGTATGAATGATGGAGCAGTCGTCCAGAATGGTGCCGAGCGGCCGGTGTTCACCGAGGATGAGTTCGCGCGCCGCCTCGGGAAAACGGTCGAGGTAAATCTTGATCGCGCCGAACTCGACCGGCGTGCTTGCGCCGTTCAGCAGCAGCACCACCTCGCGCGAATACTCGTTGCCGTTCCGCCGACGGCCGAGCACGCGCAGATGAATCGTCCCACGATGGAACTTCTCCAGCGTCGGCGTCATGTCGTCGCGATGGACGAGCATCGTCTTGTACGGCTCAGGTACCTCCTCACCATCAATCGCCTGCCACGGCGGAAGCGACTGACCTGCTGCCGCGTAGAATTCATCCAGCGGTTGAATCAGCAGTGCGGGCGAAATGTTGGGCTCGTCGGACATGGTCAGGCGTAGCGGGCGCTCCGGTGTTCGGGCAGGAAAAACTCGTGCAGCAACCGATCCACTTGCAGAAGACCTTCGCGATTGAGGCGCAGTTGATCGCCTTCCTCCGCGAGGAAACCCCAATCCTTGAGCGCCTGCAGCGGCTTGGCGAACTGCGCGCACGGATCGGTGCCGAACTTCTCCGTGAAATAGGCGCGGCTCACATGGCCGAGCTTGAGCTGCAAAATGAACTCGCGAATATAGCGCTCCTCAGCCGTGGGCGTGAGCGCGCGGTGGACCGGCAGTTCGCCGGCGTTCACCCGCTGCACATACGGATCGAAGTCGTGGTGGTTCTGATAATGAACGCCGTTGATGTGGCCAAAGCTCGCGACGCCGAGCGCAAGCAAATCCGCGCCGGCCCAGAGACGATCGCGATAGACGAATTTCGTCCCCGCCTTTTTCACCGCAGTGTAAGCGCTGGCCACGGTGTAGCCGGCCTTCTGCAGCTCATCGAATGCGTAGCTCACCCAGCCGCGCTTCACGTCCCAATCAGCGACCGGCGCGACGAGTTTTCCCTCGGCCTGCATTTGCTTGTAGAGCGTCGTGTTGTACGGAATCTCCATCTCGTAAATCGTCACCGAGTCGGGCGCCATCTCGATCGTTTTGCGGACGCACTCGTGCCAGTTCGCATCGGTCTCCTCCACCATGCCGGCGATGAGGTCGATGTTGATCTGTGGGAAACCAATCTCGCGCGCGTAAGCGTAGGCGCGGCCGATTTCCTTGCTGTGATGCGCGCGGCCGTTGATCTCGAGGATGTGGTCGTCGAAATTCTCCACGCCGAGCGAGAGCCGCGTGATGCCCAGCTCGCGAATCGCCTTGAGCTTGTGGTCGGTGAGCGTGCCCGGCTCGGCCTCGAACGTGACCTCCTCCATCGCGTCCCACGGCAGACGCTTCTTCATCTCGCCGACGAGATGTTTGAGCTGATCCACGGAAAGATAACTCGGCGTGCCGCCGCCGAAATAAACGAAGCTCGGCTTGCGCCCGCCAATGAAGGGCTTCGTGGCATAGCCATCCAACTCGCGGATCACCGCGTCGATGTAGCTCTTGATCGCCGCCGAATCCTTGTCCGTGTACACTCGGAAATAGCAGAAGTGGCAGCGCTTCCGGCAGAATGGAATGTGGACGTAGATGCCGAGCGGGTTGTCCGCGCGCGGCGCACTCTCGAGCGCAGCGTGAAACTCACCCAACGCCTCCGGTTTCCAGAACGAGAACGGCGGATAATTCGAGACGAAGTAGTTGCCCACCGTCGTCTGCTTTTCCAGCGGCGGTGCCGCAGTCGGGGAAACCTGTGTGCTCCTGCTCATTTTAATCCTTCACCAAAAAATTCTCGTGCTCCATCACTTCACCTTTTTTCCAAAACAATAAACAACGCCGTCGTCAGCTCCCACAATCACCTTACCATCCGCCACGGCTGGCGAACCGTTGACGCCTTGACCGATTTCGTAGCTCCACAATTCTTTGCCATCGGCGAGCGACACGAGATAAAGCCGGCCATCCTCGGAGCCGAACACGACCTTACCGCCGCAGACCACCGGCGAACTGTCCACTTTGCCGCGCGTCGGGAACGTCCAGAGCGGCTTGCCGTCCGCGCGCGCGACGCAATGGAGGCGTTTGTCCCGCCCACCGAAGACGACGCGGTCGGACGTGAGCGCTGGCGAAGAGAAATACGGGAACGCGCGGTCGCTATATTTCCAGACGGTCTTGCCCGCTGCGAGATCGACGCAAAGGAACTCGTTCTCGTAATGGCCGACGAAGAAAAGATTCTTGTCCAGCGCACCCGAGCCCGCGATGTACGCGCCGGCCTCGACCTCTTTGAGCTTCTTGCCGTCGGCCAGCGCGAGCACGTGCAGCAGCGCGTCGCATCCGCCGAAGACGGTTTTGCCAGCCGCCACCGCCGGCGCGCCGTTGATGTAGTTGCCCGTCTCGTACACCCAGTTCGTCTTGCCGGTTTTCGCTTCGAGACAATGCAGTTTGAAATCGTAACTACCCGCCACAATCCAGTTCGCGTCGCCTTTCGGCGAACGCACCCAGTTTGGCGCGCCGAGAATTTTGTCGCCGGTCTCGTGTTTCCAGAGCGGCTTGCCGCTCGCCGCGTCGAACGCGTAGAGAAAAGAATCGGTCGACCCGGCGAATACCGCGCCATCGAGGAAGAGCGGCGAGGATTCCACGCTGCCACCGGTCTTGAAATCCCAGAGCTTCTTCCCGTCGACGAGATTGAGCGCATACAGATGGCCGTCGTCCGAACCGATGAAAACACGGCCGCCCGCGATGGCCGCCGAAGACTTCACCGAACCTCCGGTCTTGAAGCTCCAGAGCAGATCGAGCTTGTCCGGCAGCGCGCCCGCCGCCACGCCGTGCAATCCCGGACCGCCGCGGAACATCGTCCATTCGGCACCTGCGATCGCAACGGCCGGCTTGACCGGTTCGGCCGCATTGAGAGCGAGCGCGAGTAAAGTGACCGCAAACAAAGCAAAGCCCCCGCCCTGCGACGACGCGAAGGAGAGCAGGGGACGCTGTGTTTTTTGCGGCGGGCTCATAACTTGGCGGTCAGCGCAGCTCATGTCGATTCGACGTTCGCGAGGAACGACGACATCATCCTCAAAGCGTACGATGCTGGCAACTAAATAATACGCACGCGTACGATTCTGTCGAACGCCATCCTGAGAGGTTCTTCGACGGGCGAAAAGATGCGACTACGAAGATTCGTGCGTCACCATCACCTTGAGCGATTCGGCGGTCGGATGCGCCGCCAGCTCGACGCCCGCGGCCGTTTGTTCCAACGGGAAAATGTTCGTGATGAGCCGGCGCACGTCCATCCGCCGCGAGAAAATCAAACGCGCCACTTCGTCCTGAATCGTGATGTCGGAAGAGTAGCTGCCGATCACGTCCTTTTCGTCCACGCAGACCGTCGCCAAGTCGAGCGGCAGCGCTGCGCCGCGTTTGGTGTGCGCGAAGAGCAGCACCCGCCCCGCCCCGCGCACGAGCGCGAGCGCCTGCGTCACCAAAGCGTCCACCGGCACGGCCACGACCGCGGCGTCCAGTCCGCGCCCGCGCGTGAGTCGCGCGATGCGTTCGGGCAAATCCTTCACGTCACCGCGCAACGCCGCGTGTGCGCCGAACTCTTTTGCCAAGCGCAACCGCGACGGCATCAGATCCGTCGCCACGACATTCACGCCGCGCAGGGTGAGCAGCCGCGTGAATATCAAACCAATCGGGCCTTGTCCGAGCACCAGCACGGTGTCGCCTTTGAGCAGGTGCAACTTGTTCACCGCCTTCAGCACCGTGTTCACCGGCTCGGCCATCGCGCCTTCGAAGAAGCTGTTTCGGGCGGGAATCTTCACGATGCCCGGCAAACAAAAGTCCATCACTCGCACGAACTCAGCGTAACCGCCGCCGGCCGGCTCGAACCCAGCGGTGATGCCGGTCTTGAGATATTGCGGACACTGCGCGAACGCGCCGTGACGGCAGGCGTGGCAATCGCAACACGGCACGTGATGGTGCAGCGCCACGCGATCGCCCACACGGAGGCCGCGCACACGCGCACCGATTCGCGTGATGGTGCCGGCCGTCTCGTGCCCGAAGATGCGCGGCGGCGGCACGGTCCCGTAGTGGATTTTCTTGATGTCTGTGGGGCAGACGCCGCAAACCGCGACGCGCACCAGCACTTCGCGCACGCCGATTCGCGGCACCGGCACAGTCTCCACGCGGAGATCGTTCACGCCGCGATACACCACGGCCCGCATCATCTTCGGGATATCACTCATCGGTTCAAGTTAAGCCCGCGGCGTGCGAAGGCACAACGGTTTCTCCTGCGTTCAAAAACTCCGTGAACCACGGCTCCGGCTCGGCTGTGAATTGCCAATCCTTCAACGCCCAGTGGAAATGCAACTCGCGCGCGTGCAGCGCCGCGCAGGGCAAAATGAGCCGCCGCCGCTGTTCATCCGTGAGCCGGCCGTGAACGAGGTCGAGGTAGAACTGCTCGTCTGCGCCGTAAAGTTTCTCGCCGACGATCGCGTGGCCGACGTGCTGGAGATGAATGCGGATTTGATGTTTGCGCCCAGTGAAAAGATTGAGCCGCAGCCAAGTGAAATCGCCCTCCGCGCGCGTGAATCGGCGCAGCACTTCGAACTCCGTCTGCGACGATTGACCGTCGGGGCGCACGCAGCTTTTGATGGCGACCTCGCTCTGCTCATCGACGCCAAGCGGCGCATCAATCAATCCGCGATCCTCGCGCACGTGGCCGTGGACGATGGCCCAGTAGGTCTTCCGCACCGTGCGTTGTTCCCAGATCTTCGCGAGCCGCTTCGCCACCTCGGGATGTTTCGCCACCACCACCACGCCACTCGTCTCGCGATCGAGCCGGTTCACCATGTGTACCGGAAACTTTTCGCCGACGTGCAAGCGCGCGCGGCTGATCAGGCTGGAATACACGTCGCCCTTCGTCGGATGGCAGACGAGGTCGGCCGGCTTGTTCACCACTAGCAGGTCGGGGTCTTCGTAAAGGATTTCAAACAGGCGTTCCACGCGGTGAACTGTTGAAGTAACATCCGCCTGCCGTGACGGAAAGCGCCAACTTAAATCTACCCGACGGATGGAGCGCACGCCCTGCTTGCAATGGCGATGCGGACGCCATCCGCGCGCTCGTCTTCGGTGCACTCCGCGAATACCGACTCGCCCCCGACCCGACCGGCACCGACGCCGATCTCGACGACATCGAGCGCCACTACTGGCGCGACGACGGATGGTTCGTTGTGATTGAAGATGCGAACGGCGAACTCGTCGGCTCCGTCGCGTTGAGCCGCCACACCGCGGGTACCGCCGAACTGCGAAAGATGTATCTCGCCCGAAACGCGCGGCGACGGGCGATTGGCAAGTGGATGCTTGAACGCGCACTGGCCGAGGCGCGCCAGCGCGGTTATCGGCGTGTGCTCCTCGGGACGGCCTCTGTTCTTCACGA
>Ga0049085_10000529_pt1 | contig 15016 bp, 12 predicted proteins | sample GreLakmeSU08MSRF_FD_66721 | JGI IMG/M metagenome (GOLD analysis project Ga0049085, IMG submission 66721) | Freshwater lentic microbial communities from great Laurentian Lakes, MI, USA - Great Lakes metaG SU08MSRF | ecosystem: Environmental > Aquatic > Freshwater > Lake | place: Great Lakes... | reverse complement strand
CCCAAGTTTCCTTTGGATCCCAGCCCCAGTAACGACCCCATGCACTTTCAGCCCAGATAGCGCCAGCGATAACCGAGAAGGTCCAAAGTGGGAATACAAACGCGACCAAGCGATACGAAAGTTGATCGAGAGCATCAAGTGACGGTAGTCGTTGCGCCCAAACATTACGTGACCCTTTACTCTCCATCTTGTCTAAGTAGAGATAAGCCGCAGCGATAACATTAGCGAGTAGGAATACGCCGCCTGAGATGATCGCAGTTGAAACGTGAATTACTAGCCAAGTTGATTTCAGTGCCGGTACTAGCGGTGCACTTGGGACGTAAAGCAAGGTGATTGCGGTACCTAACGTTAAAAGAGCAGCAATCGACACTAATACACCCAGCCATCGCAGATCATATTTACGTAGCGCAAATAGATAAGCGCCAGTAAATGCCAAGGCGCCGGTAATAGAAAACTCATACATGTTGCCCCACGGAACCCGACTAGCTGAAAGTCCACGAGTGACTACACCAACTAGCAGAAAGATGAAACCAAGAATCATCATTGCGGTAGCAATACGCATCGCCTTCTTAGTGCGAGAGCTATCAAAAGTTTTTGTAACTAAGTTTCCTTCGATTTCAGAAGCTGCATTTGGGGTACGAACTGCCCAGGCTGTTTCATAGGCATGACCGAAGAAGGCGAGAGTAAAAAGCGCCATAGCTGAGTAGATTGCGTAATTTGAGAAATACGCCCAATCTTGTGCTGACATTTACTTTCCTCTCAACTTCGCTACAAATTCTGACATCTCAATTTCTAAACCAGGTGCGCCGTTCTTGGCTAAGCCTGCTACTTGCACTTCACCAGCACTAACCCGAATCCAGATTCGTCGACGTCTAGTAAAGAGTGAAGCTAGCAAACCAAGGATCGCAACTATGCCACCGATTAAAGAATAACTCTTTCCGGGATCACTAACTATTTGAAGGTTCACCCACGGCACCACATCCTCAAAAGTTATGGTTCCCTCACTAAATTTCAGGAACTCCCCAGGTTTCAAAGAGTCAAGCAAGATCTGTTTCATATTTGAAGTATCAATTCGATAAACCGATTGTGGCACTCCAGTATCTAGGCCTAAGTCACCTTGCCAAATCGAGAAGAGCAACTTGGGATCCAATAACTCAGGAAAGACTGAAATAGCGCCTTGATCTGAGCTGCGCTCATAAGTCGGGACAAATGAGGAAACAAAGCCTAATTGCGGATCTCCATCAGGAACTTTGATCACACCAATAGATCTCAAATTTGCATCTTGCGGCAAGAACGGCACTGGGCCCTGGAACGTGACATTACCAATTTTATCTTGCACAGTAACTATCGGCGAATAACCATTAGCTTGTAAATAAACTCTAGTGCTACCAAAAGTGAGCGGACTATTTACTTTAACCACTTGCTGTTTAGGTGCGGCGCCAGGTTCGGCAACTGTTGTTACGTAAAGCGTGTAATCCTCAGGCGCACTCGTCAATGTGTTGTACTTGGCAACAAACTTATCTACTTTAATTGTAAAAGGTGGCAGCGAATTCTCGCTAGTGATCTGACCAAAACTAATTGTGTCGTATGAAGTTGCATTATTCACAAAGCGTTCGCCTTGACTCAAAATCGCACTTCCTCGAACTCCAAATAGTCCACCGATTAAAACTCCGACCAAAATGAGGATTAGCGAAATATGGAAGAAGAGATTTCCAGTTTCACGTAAGTATCCTTTTTCGGCAGCAATGCTTTCTTCACTTTCTAGAACTCGGAAACGTTTCGCCTTCAACCAAGCCTTTGCGATTTCCAATTCATTCCCATTAGCTGGCCAAGATTGGAAATGCTCCATACGCACTAAGTTCTTAGGAGTCTTCGGTGGCAAGGCACGGGTGGCCTGTAAATGTTCAAATGATCTAGGAAGCACGCAACCGATTAGTGAGATAAAGAGCAAGATATAGATCGCACTAAACCAAGGTGATGAGTAAACATCAAAGAGTGAAAAACGTTCGAACCAAATAGCTAGAGTTCGATGCTCTTCGAAATAATCTGAAACCGCCATTGGATTCTGGGCATTTTGTGGGATCAAGGAGCCGGGAATGGCTGCCAAGGCAAGCAATAGCAGCAGTACGAGGGCGGTACGCATGCTGGTCAGCTGGCGCCAGAAATACCTAATTAACGCGATCGCTCCTAGTTCAGGAAGTTGAGTCTCGTTGCTCATTAGATCACCGGCACAAAATTTGAAATTATCGAGCGTAGTGAAATCATTAATTCACTCCATAGCCCTAGTAATTGGAGTACTCCAATAATGATTAGGAACGTTCCACCGATTAGCGAAATTAGGTTTCCTTTGCGAACTAATATTTTGCGTAGCTTCTCGGAGCGATCTAAGAACAACCCTGAGAGAATAAATGGCAGGCCTAATCCAATGCAGTAGCTAATCGATAAGAGCGCACCACGTAGCGCTGAACTTTCCTGGAAAGCTAAAGTTTGAACAGCAGCAAGTGTTGGTCCGATGCAAGGGGTCCAGCCAACACCAAATGCGAAACCAAGTAGTGGCGCACCAATCAAGCCACCGGATGCTGAACTCTTTAGATGCAGCGTTGGCATCATTGGGAATTTTCCTAAGAAAATGACACCCATCAATATGGTTACTACTCCAAGAATTTGCGTTATCCCGGTTTCGTATTCAGTGATGCGAGAACCAATAGTGCCAAACAAGGCACCGTAGAGAACAAAGGGAGTTGAAAAACCTAATACAAATAGCGAAGAGCCTAATAAAATTCGGCCTCGCCTTGAACTAAAGCCCGCTGCATAAGAAATATATCCGGGTACTAATGGAAGCACGCAGGGCGATAAGAATGAAACTATTCCAGCTAGCACTGCCACGGGGAGAGCAACAATTAGATACCCTGAGAAAATCTGCTCGACGACAAAGTTTCTCATTCGGCTCTTAGCCGTTCTATTAAATCACTTAAACCACCAACGGTGACTGGCCCAGAAATACGTGCTGCTACTCGACCTTGCTTATCGAGAACCACGGTTGTTGGAATTGCATTTGCCGGCAAGGTATTGCGAAAACCTAGCAGCAAAGAATCATCAATGAAATTAGGGTATGTGACGGCTAATTGACGGGCGAATACCTCAGCATTAGCCAAGTTATCCCGCGTCAGAATCCCCATAAATTGCACATCTGGGTACTTTTGAGAAAGCGAATTCAAAGCGGGAATCTCGGCCCGGCAAGGTGAGCACCATGAGGCCCAAACATTTACAACTGCAATTTTGTTTCCTACAAAGTCAAATTTGGTTCCATACAAAGTATCACCAGTGAGTTTTGGTGCCATCGCTCGATCATCAGCTGAAATAAAAGTTACGGCGCCATTTCCAGAGATGTAATTCTCTTGCACAGTTGAACTTCCACCGTTTCCGCAGCTAGTTAGAACAAGAGCACTAACTACTAGAAGAATAAACCGGCGTGAGTTGCGAATCATTTTTTGGGTGGTAATAGGTGTTTTGCTGGCTCGGAGTAAGAAAGACCTGAAATTAAACCCTCATCATCAAAGTGGACACTTGTGACCGAGGCCAACGAACATTCACGTTTGCGTGGATCATGAATTAAGCGACGTCCTTCAATCGCACTTCGCAAAATCCAAATTGGAAGTTGATGCGAGACACAGATGGCATCTTTACCGTTTGCTGCTTTGTGGGAATCAAATATTGCTGCCAACATTCGTGCAATCTGTTCATCGTAAGGTTCGCCCCAAGATGGTTTCCAAGGGTTATATAAATGGCGCCATGCTGAAGGATGCTTAAGAACACCATCACCAATTCCAAATGGCTTGCCTTCAAAAATATTGGCTGCCTCGATTAAACGTTCATCCGTTGTAATAGAAATATTGTGTACTGCTGCAATAGAGGCGGCAGTCTCTTGGGCTCTTTGTAGCGGTGAAACATGAAGTGCGCCCAAATCAATAGCTTTTGCCCATTCACCTAAAGTGCTCGCCATTGCTTGGCCGCGCTCTGATAATCGCCAACCTGGTTGACGGCCATAGAGAATTTTCTGCGGGTTCTCTACCTCGCCATGGCGAATAACGTGGACAGTTGAAGTCATACACTAAGCATAAAGCGTCGGATTTAGAGTTCTCTCGCTAAGGTAGTGACATGGCACTCACCCAAAAGCGAGCGGCCTTTTTCGATGTAGATAACACCTTGATCCACGGATCATCGCTCTACTTCCTCGGAAGAGGCATGTACCAACGCGGCTTCTTTACCAAAGCTGACATTTCGCGCTTTGTATTGGCCAACCTGAGATTTCGCTTAACTGGTAAAGAAAATAAGGAAGAGATTATTAAATTTCAAAATGCGGCAACTGATTTTATTGGTGGGCATGATGTTGCTGAAATTGAAGCAATTGGTCAAGAGATTTATGACGAATTCGTTTCTCCGGCACTTTGGCAAGGCACGATAGATATCGCTGGTGCGCATTTAGCAAATGGTGAAGAAGTATGGCTAGTTACTGCAGCCCCTGAAGATATGGCAATTCTGATTGCAAATCGGTTAGGTTTTACTGGCGCACTCGGCAGTAAAGCAACCATCAAAGATGGAAAATACACCGGAACTTTAGAAGGAAATTTGTTGCACGGTGCCGAAAAAGCTGTTGCCATTAAAAAATTAGCGGAAGATCGAGATTTTGATCTATCGCAGTGTTACTCATATTCAGATAGCCACAATGATCTGCCGTTGCTTCGAGCGGTGGGAAAACCAAATGCAATTAACCCTGATGCAATATTGCAAATACGAGCGATGAGTGAAGGCTGGCCGATTCATGAATTTCGCCGGGGCCGCAAATTTAGCCAAATTTTAGGGCCACTGGTTAGCCGATTGGCAGCCGGCTTAACTTGGTTACGCCCTCGTAAATCTCGCTAGTCGAGTACTCAAGTAGGCGGATCAACCTTCCTTCCACTAATGTAGGACGGTTATGGAAATTCGCTCATTTACTGACTATCTGCGCTCGCTTGACGATGCCGGTTTATCTGAGCTTTTTACTGCTCGCCCCGATTTAGTTTCACCGGTTCCACCAGATTTAGCATCTTTGGCAGTGCGGGCATCGTCTTCACACAGTATTGCGCGCGCAGTTGATTCGCTAACCGAGTTTGAATTCCAAATTCTCGAGGCATGCGTTGCGCTGGATGAAGAATTTACGCTTAAAAGCGTTATTTCAATTACGCACAAGGATGCCGCCATTGCAGTTGTGCGGCTAATAACTTTTGGGTTGCTCTACCCAACTGATAAAGGTTTACGACTACCTACTTCGGTAAGCCAGCTCCTAATTAATGAACCAGCTGGTCTCGGGCCAGCTTCACTTGCTAAATTAAAGTTATCTGAATTAAACGAAGTACCAGAGGCTGCTAATCGAGTGCTTACTCAATTAATTTGGGGGCCACCTCGCGGAAGCGTTGGTGACATTAAGAATCCAGGTCCTGGAATTGCTTGGTTGCTAGATCGCAAGTTTCTCGTTCCGCTAGATCAGCGCACAGTAATCATGCCGCGTGAAGTCGGAATTTTCTTACGCGGTGGAAAAGTTCATAAGAGTTATGAAAGCACCGCACCTGCCGTAACCGGAACTAAGCGAGTTGAAAAATCTGTAAACATGGCTGCTGCTGCAAATATCGCAACGGTCCTTGGTTGGGTTGAAGAGCTACTTCACTTCTGGGCACAAGAACCAGCAGATGCGCTTCGCTCTGGTGGCCTTGGTGTCCGTGACTTGAAATTAATTTCAGCACATATCGGAATCGATGAAAATTGTGCAGCTTTTATTGCCGAGCTTTCTTATCTTGCTGGTTTGTTAACTATCGATGGTGATGATCGAATTTTACCAAGTAACAATTTTGATATTTGGTTAACCCAAAGCGCTGAGACTCGTTGGAGCACTCTTGCTGCGAACTGGTTAACAACTTCACGCGTTAGCGGCCTAGTTGGTCGCGGTGAAGCAAAGAGCGTTGCTGCCCTTGGCCCAGAACTCGATCGGGTAAATGCGGCAAGCACCCGTAAATTGGTAATTAAATTGCTAAATGAACAACCAAACCTGGCACCAGAGCTAGCTAGCTTTACGCGCACGGTTAAATGGATCTCACCAAGTAAGCGTAATCCGGGCATTCAAGAAGAACTTATTGCCTGGACGCTGCGTGAAGCTGAATGGTTGGGCTTCACTGGTCAAGGTGCATCAGCTAAATATGGTCGTGCATTTATGGTTGGCACCGATGAGATTGGCATTGATACCGATCTACCTAAACCAGTTGACCATATTTTGATTCAAAGTGATAACACTGCAATTGCGCCAGGGCCGTTAGAGCATGACATTGCGCGTGATCTCTCTGCAGTAGCCGACATTGAAAGTCGAGGCGGTGCAACTGTTTACCGTTTCAGTGAAGCATCAATTCGCCGTGGACTCGATCATGGCAAAAGTGGTGAAGAAATTCGCACCTTCTTAGTTAAGACCTCAAAAACCCCAATGCCACAACCGCTGGAATATTTAATTGCTGATGTTGCCAAGAAACATGGAAAGTTACGTGTTGGCAATACTGCCAGCTTCATCCGTTGCGAAGACACTTCACTCATTGCCCAAATCATGAGCGATAAGCGCCTTGATGTTCTTTCGCTAAGAAAAATTGCCTCTGAAGTTTTGATCTGCGATTTAGATGCCGCTGATGCCATGAATGTTTTGCGTAACGCTGGTTACTTGCCAGCAGCTGAAGCAAGTAACGGCGCTCTAATCACTGGCCATCGTTCTCATCGCGCAAAAGCAAAATCAAAGCCACCCCGAGTAATTGGTGAAATTGATCCGCCATCTGAATCAACTCTGGCTGCTGCAGTTCGCTCAATTAGGGCTGGCGAAAAATCCAGTCACAAGCAGAGCAAAATTCGTGACTCAGCTGCAAACGCTCTTGGTTCATTGCCGCGAACTACTGCAAATGAAACTATGGATCTTTTGGCGATCTATGTTGAGAAGCAACAAGCACTTTCGATTGGGTATGCCGATAACAATGGCGCTGTGTCACATCGCATCGTTGACCCGATAAAAATCTCAGCAGGTGCCTTAGTGGCTCGAGACCATGCCACTGGCGAGATGCAAAGCTTTCGAATCCCGCGTATTACCGGGGTCGCACCGCTATGACCGACGCACAAAGTGCCGAATACGGCAGACTTAACCCTATGTCTGACCTCATGCTTAGCGCTCTCGAGACTTTAGTTCGATGTGAATCCCCCACCGACGATCTCGCTGCTTGTCGTGAAGTTGTCGAAGTTGCCAGTGCAATTGCAACTGATGTCTTAGGAACACCGGCACAGATTCGCGAAATAGAAGGTCGCCCAGTTTTCTGGTGGGGTGATGCTAAACCTGAGATTGTTTTGCTTGCACATTTAGATACCGTTTGGCCAAAGGGTTCATACCAACCACTATTTGAAATCAATGGCGATGTTATTCGTGGACCCGGAACTTTTGATATGAAAGTTGGCTTCTTGCAAGCTCTCTTTGCTCTTAAGGGAATCGATGGCTCAGTTGCGCTAATTGCAACTACTGATGAAGAAACTGGCAGCCACGCATCACGCAATTTGATCCAGGATCTTTCACGGAACGCTAAAGCAGTTTTAGTGCTTGAGGCATCACTTGACGGCAAAGTTAAAACTGGTCGCAAAGGTACTTCGATGTACCAAGTTAAGGTTCATGGTCGCTCAGCTCATGCTGGCCTGGAACCTGAGAAAGGAATTAACTCAACTGTTGAAATTTCACATTTAGTTTTACAATTAGCAGCTCTTGAAAATTCAGAGCATGGCACAACTGTTGTTCCAACCATGTTAAGCGCCGGCACTACAACTAACTCAGTGCCAGATTTAGCGGTGCTAGATATTGATGCCCGTTCATATTCAACGAATGAACTACTTCGGGTTGATGTAGCTATCAAAGCTTTACAACCAAATAACCCGGCTGCTCGCATTGAAATTGTTGGTGGCTTGAATCGTCCACCGCTAGAACCTACTGCTACCAAAGCACTATATGAGCGAGCTGAGAAAGTTGCTGCAACAATCGGAATTCCGGCTCTTGGTCACGCCTCAGTCGGAGGTGCTAGCGATGGCAACTTTGCAGCTGCTGCTGGTGCCCAAGTTCTAGATGGTTTAGGCGCAACTGGTGGCGGTGCGCATGCCCTTACTGAATGGGCAAGTGTTAGCGCAATGCATCAAAGAACTGACTTCCTGCACGCTTTTATTAAGGACTTATTAAATGACTGATGGCCCGCTAATTGTCCAGAGCGATAAAACGCTGCTCTTAGATATCGACCATCCAGGTTCGGTTGAATGCCGACGAGCTATTGCACCTTTTGCAGAACTAGAGCGCTCACCTGAACATATTCATACTTACCGGCTAACTAATTTAGGTTTGTGGAATGCCCGTGCTGCTGGCCACGATGCAGAGCAAGTAATCGATACTTTAATTAAATATTCTCGCTACGCCGTTCCCCACTCATTATTAGTAGACGTGGCTGAAACCATGTCGCGTTATGGTCGTTTGCGATTAGAAGCAGACCCAGTTCACGGTCTTATTTTGATTACCAAAGACAGCGCTGTTCTTGAAGAAGTTATTCGGGCCAAGAAAATCGCGCCGCTACTTGGTGTTCGCATTGATAAAGAAACTGTGGCAGTTCATCCGAGCCAACGTGGCGCAATTAAACAATCACTTTTGCGTCTGGGTTGGCCAGCAGAAGATTTCGCTGGCTACGTCGATGGCCAAGCACATGAAATTGCGTTAGTGCAAAAAGACTGGAAAATTCGCCCTTACCAAGAACTAGCTGCGGAAGGTTTTTGGCATGGTGGTTCAGGAGTAGTTGTACTTCCATGTGGAGCCGGAAAAACTATTGTTGGCGCCGCTGCAATGGCACATGCCAAAGCCACTACTTTAATTTTGGTAACCAACACAGTTGCTGCCCGTCAGTGGCGTGATGAGTTACTAAAGCGCACCACGTTAAATGAAGATGAAATTGGTGAGTATTCAGGTGCCAAAAAAGAGATCAGGCCAGTAACTATTGCGACATACCAAGTTATGACCAAGAAGAAGAATGGTGTTTACGCGCACTTAGATCTCTTTGATACCCATGACTGGGGTTTAATTATTTACGACGAAGTGCACCTCTTGCCGGCACCAATTTTCCGCTTTACTGCCGATATTCAGTCACGTCGTCGCTTAGGTTTAACTGCGACGCTAGTACGTGAAGATGGCATGGAAGGCGAAGTATTTAGCTTAATTGGGCCTAAGCGCTTTGATGTGCCCTGGAAAGAAATTGAATCTCAAGGCTATATTGCACCGGCAGAATGCGTTGAAGTACGCGTAAATCTCACTGAAACTGAACGCATGTTGTATGCAACTGCTGAGCCTGAAGAACGTTATCGCTATTGCTCTACAACTGCTACAAAACGTAAAGTTGTTGAGGCGTTAGTTGAACGTCACATCGCAGATCAAGTATTGGTGATTGGGCAATACATTTCGCAACTCGATGAGCTTTCTGAGGTTCTTGGAGTCCCATTAATTAAAGGCGATACCCCCGTCAACGAGCGTGAACGTTTATTTGGGCTATTTCGCACTGGTGAAATCAAGTGTTTGGTTGTTTCAAAGGTTGCTAACTTCTCGATCGATTTACCAGATGCCACGATTGCGATTCAAGTATCAGGTGCATTTGGTTCTCGCCAAGAAGAGGCTCAACGTTTAGGTCGCATTTTGCGTCCAAAGTCTGATGGCCGTGGCGCAATATTTTATTCAGTGGTATCTCGCGACACTGTCGATCAAGACTTCGCGCAAAACCGCCAACGGTTCTTAGCTGAACAGGGTTACTCGTATCGAATTATTGATGCTGACGATGTTTTTCAAGGGAAGATCTAAAGCGTTCCAGATCTACTCTAAACATATCGTGGTGTAGTCCATCAATATGAATCACCGGCACTTCTTCGCCATACTTATTGGTTAATTCATTATCACCATCGATATAGATCTTTTCGATCTCGAAATTTAACTCAGGCCTGACTGATTCCAAACTTTCAACGGCGACGTCGCAAAGGTGGCAGTTCTTTCTCGAGTAGACAGTTACCACTGTCACTTCTTCTTGCTCCGATTTTTAGTAATAGCGCGATCAATGAGTTCTTGCGCAATCAAAGTTGCATCATTCTTGGCACGATAGGCGTTCTTCTCAAGATCCTTTAGAACTGCTTCAGCAGTGGTTTTAGTAACGGTTGCAACCATAGGGCCATATTTTTTGGCAAATAGTGAGTGGGCAACTTCGCCAATTGCGCGTGCTAGATCTTCGCGAGCTTCATCTAGCGTTGGTTCCGGTCGCGAGTTTGTGGCTGAATTCTGCATAGAAATAGCAGGTTCTTGGCGCAGCCGATTGAACACTTCGGAGTATTCCGAAGGGTCGTTTTCACGGGAAACTTTAGGCTGGGCGGTCATAGGGCAATCATCTCACCCTGATAGCGTTGCGCAATATGTGGGGCAGATCCAGTAAAAACAGAGCGAAATTAAGCATCGCTCTGTTTTCGGCTGCGTTGATCGCGCCGATGCTACTCGCTCCAACCGCACAAGCTCAAGTTCGAGTTCGGCCGTCATCGGTCTGGGGCCACACATATGCTGGCAATTCAGCACCTGCGGCTAATGCAACAACTTCAAAGAGTTCACCGTCTGCAAATTTAGAGAAGGTTTCGAAGTTTGCTGTTACTTATAACTCGTTTCCGATTTGGGCACGCACTGAGGTGCAAGCAGCACTTGATACTTGGGCCACAAATTTCAAATCAACCGTTGACATCACCATGACTGCCACCTGGGGCCGAAGCGCAAATAACGATGTACTCGGTAGTGCGCGGCCAGGAAGTTATTTTGCCGGATTTACAGGTGCACCAGATTCAACACTTTGGTACCCATCCGCTCTTGCCAACGCACTAGCAGGTAAAGATTTAGATCGTGATAACGCAGAAATAATTATTCAAGTTAATTCATCAGCTAATTGGAACCAGCGTGGTGACGATAAACCACGCAGCAATGAATATGACTTGCAATCTGTAATCTTGCATGAAGTTGCACATGGCTTAGGGTTCTTATCCGCCGATGTCTATGACAAGTTTTTTGGATACGGCAGCATTGATCAACCAACTCCATTTGATGCCTACATTCAAACTCCCGATGGACGTCGTCTAGCAGATATGCCAACGCCATCTTTGGAGTTAGGAAAAACCTTAACCGCACCTCTTTATTGGATTGGTGAAAACGGTAAGCGTGTAAATGGTGGTGAGAAAATAAAGATGTATACGCCCGCAATTTATGAGCCTGGTTCATCGGTCAGCCACTTAGATGAAGCCACTTATTCAAAGAGTGGCCTTGACGCAGTAATGACTCCAAATCTCGATGCGGGCGAAGTTTTCCACCAGCCTGGCCCACTTTTATTAGCGATGATGGAAGATATGCGCGTAAAGCCACCAGTTGGTCTCGCTGTCAGTGTTCCTGATGCACCTCGAAATGTTGAGGCACTAATTGGTAATCAGAGCGCGATTATTACCTTTGATCCACCAGCAAATGCCCGGGCAGCACAAGTAACTACATACACAGTTAGGAACCTAAAGACTTCCCTAACCGTGAGCGGCACTAATAGCCCAATTGTTGTTACTGGTCTTAAAAATGGCACTCCGTATTCATTTGCTGTGACAGCTCAAAACTCATTGGGCACTTCACTTGAAGCTGTTACTAAATCAATAGTTCCGCAAGCTGGTTGGAAAACTGCACCGGTTGATTTAACAACTGATGGCCGCGATATATCAAGTACTACATTTAACGGCAAGCCAATAATTGTCTTTACTGATGCCGTAAAAGGTACTTTAAAGATTGCAACTTGGAATGGTTTAGTTTGGAAAAAGACCACAGTTGACGGCGCCGGTGGCAGTGCTGGCCGAACTAAAAATAAGATTGCTGGGAACATCTCGCTTTGCACATCTGGAGTTGGCGCAAATCAGAAGCTACATATTTTCTATCCCGATGCAATAGATCGAGATCTGCGATACGCCCAATACGATGGCAAAGCTTTCACCTTTGAGGTTGTCGATGGAAATGGTCCGACAATCCAAAATTACGAAATTCCAGATCGGGTTCGCACTGCCAGCGATGTAAGCATTAGCAGTGCTTGCGCAATAACAGCTTCTGGTGTCTCAGTTTTCTATCGTGATGAGAGTCAAGGAATTCTGTTAGGTGCCACGAAGCGAATAAACACGACTAAATGGGTGTATGAATTAATTGATGGTGATCGCAAGACTGATAATCGCAGCACTGGCGATGTCGCATTCCACTTAGCTGCATACGTGGTGAGTTCAACTACTCATATTATTTACGATTCAGTCTTAGTTATTAATCAAAAACGAGACATCACTTCCGGCGAAGTTAGATACGCGACTCGCGCTGGCGTCTCCCCCAATACCTGGAGCTATACGACGCTAGATCAAGCCGAAAACGGGATACCTGTTGCCGGTTTCGACGTCGCGATTGCTCCTGAAAAGGCGGGTATTCGAATGGTCTGGATTGCAGCTGGCACGAACTCTGCGCCAGTACCAAATCAGATTAGAAGTACTTTTGTTGGAAAAACCAAAGATATTGCGACCGCCACAATCGATGGCTTTGGCACCCCTGGTGCGCGAATAACACTTCAGAATGGCGAATTAATTTTGAATTGCGAAATGCGACTTTGTTCAATGAATCTATCACTACCAAATAGCCCAATCCGTTTAGTCTCTTCAATCCAAACGACCGAACCAAGCCATGGGGTGTTTGTAACTATTGACAAGAAGAAATTCCTGCTGGTAGCACTGGATCGTCGAATAGCTTTTCTAGCCGCTTAAACTATTTAGTAGGCAGGCTATAAATTGAACTGCCGGTATAGATATAAAGACCAAAAGTCTTATTGAACTCAATTGTAATAGGTTGACCTAAAAATGAGTTGGTTGCAATAACTTTGCCATTCTTATCAAATGTTTGTAGCGTCCCAGAACCTGCGTTTTCATATGCGGCATAAGTCGTTGAACTTGAACCGTTAGCAACCGCTGCACTTGAACTAGCTTTATACCTAACTGACCAAGTTGGCTTTAAAGTTGTTCCGAATTTAGTTATCGTGGCAAGGGAGGAAGTTTTGCTTTTCAAGTAACCACCAAGCAAAAGTGAAGAGGTGGCACTTGCCCAATTTCGAGTAGCCCCTTTTTCGCCACTTCTCACTGATTGCACGATTTTTGGTGTTGCATCCACTTTAATAATTAATCCATCGCGAACTCCAATAGCTTTATTTCCTAAAAAAAGTTCGGTGCCACTTCCGAGCAAAATACTGCTGCCATCACTGCTGCGAATTACTTTATCTAAAGTAGTAGTTGTTTTGCCAACTCGAAGTGGTTTGCCAAATTTTCCGGATAAATCCGCCGCTACAAACAATGAACCCGCAGATTGCCATGCCACTAATGAGATCCCGCTCTTATTAACGCTCAATGAAGTTGGCAGGACTGGCGCCATAAGTGGTAACTGATATTTACCGGCGCCACTACCAGCCGCACTTACTTTCCAAAGGGTTAAGTTATTCAAATCGGGGCGAATTGCGCCTTCATCACCGATTACGACGCCATCTGGGTTATCTGCCGTTGGCGATGGGTTAGCAGCACCCGGAATTGCGATTGGGGCAGCAGAGGCGCCCGCTAACCAGATATTTCCGCTGGCATCTAGTGCGCCCGCTGAAATAGTAAACGCTGTTAGGTCAGAGAAGCTGTGTAACCACTTCTGCGAACCATCTTTATTAAGTGCAGTCACATATCCCCCAGTTGGGGTATTTCCAAATAAATAAATGGCGTTATCGCCAACTAACATTCCAGCAATATCTTGATCCATAGGTATTGCTTTTACGATCGTTAACGGGATTACTGGTGCTGCTGCTAATGGAGTAGTGGAAACAATTAGTAAAGTGCTAAATAGCACCGTAAGTTTTCGGAGCATTTAGGCTAATTCGATTGAACGATCACGTGCTGCTTTCATTGACTTCGCGACTAATTCTGTTAAATCACCAGTGGTAAATGCATTCAGGGCAGCAGCAGTTGTGCCATTAGGACTAGTGACATTTTCGCGAAGTTGCGTTGCGGTTTTACCGCTCTCTGCCAAAAGTTTAGCTGCGCCAACTAAAGTCTGAACTGTTAATTGTGTTGCTACCTCTGAACTCAAGCCAAGTTCTTTCCCGCCTGCAACCATTGCTTCAACAAAGGCAAAGAAATATGCGGGGCCAGAGCCACTAGTTGCCGTTACCGCGTCTTGTAGCTCTTCGGCTACTTCAACCACTTGACCGGACTTAGCTAGAAACCCAGCTACGAATTCGCGCTGTGCTGCTGTAACATCTGCACCCAGAGAGATTGCCGCCATTCCGGCACCAACCAGGGTTGCCGTATTTGGCATAACTCTTATAACGGAGTTGGGTTTTCCTAAGTGACTTCTAATAAAATCAATCTTTTTACCAGCGGCGAAACTAACTACTACTGCAGCTGGATTAATCGCAGCCCCGACTTCGGCCAAAACCAATGCCATATCTTGCGGTTTTACGACTAAAAGAACGGCATCGGCAGCTCGCACGCTATCTGCAATTTCAGTAATCGAAATTCCATATCGACTAGTTAGTTCAACTGCACGCTCTGTCCGCTTCTCGCAAACCGCAATATTCGTAGGGGTTTCACCATAAGCAATCAGGCCAGCAATTAACGCCTCACCCATATTTCCAGCACCTATCACCGCGGTTTTCATCTCGCAATCGTACCTGTTCGCGATGTGCGCTTTTTGGTAATTACGCATAGGCTCAACCTCTATGTCCGAAGTTAAAGCAGGTTTTGCGCGCGATTGGGTCGAGTTTATTGACCCGAACGATGACGAAGAGATCTTTAAGTGTGATCTCACTTGGTTAACTTCACACTGGACCTGTAT
>Ga0049085_10000528_pt1 | contig 15035 bp, 9 predicted proteins | sample GreLakmeSU08MSRF_FD_66721 | JGI IMG/M metagenome (GOLD analysis project Ga0049085, IMG submission 66721) | Freshwater lentic microbial communities from great Laurentian Lakes, MI, USA - Great Lakes metaG SU08MSRF | ecosystem: Environmental > Aquatic > Freshwater > Lake | place: Great Lakes... | reverse complement strand
CGAACTCTTGCGCCCAACTCTCGCTGTCGCCGATGAGGGCGCGCAGCTCGGGCACGTTCACCGCCAGCCCGTCCGCCACGGCGTCGTGGATGGTGGAACGGTGGCGGCTCCAATTGGAGCCCTTCTCCCAGAGCTCGAAAAACTTGTTGTTGCGGCCGGCGGGCGTGGAGATGACGCGCACCTTGAGCTCGCCCTTGAGCGGATTGGTGACACTCGGCGCGATAGCCTCCCAGATCGCATCGGGCCGCTCGTGGAACGCGAATTCATCGAGCACGAGATTCGCGGAGTACCCGCGCACCGTCTCGGGCTTAGCCGGCAGCGCGCGGATAACAGATCCGTTGTCGAAGCGCAGCTCGGACGCTTTGGATGTGAAGGGCACGGGCTTGCCAGAGGCGCGGCGTAAGGCATCCGCGAAGACGGTGGCGACGCGGTGAACCTTCTCCATGAAGGCGTGTGCCTGCCGTTCGCCGGCGGAGAGGATGAGCCACTCGGTCTGCCGAGAGAGCGCATCGGCCACCGTCTCGAAGGCGCAGGCGAAGGATCCACCGATCTGCCGGCTCTTGAGCCAGAGCTTGAGGCGGGAAGGATCCAGCACCCAGCGCCGCTGATAAGGCAGGAGCAGATCAAAGACGTTGGGGGCGGCGGCGTGCATCAGTTCTGCTGCACTCCCAGCAATTCACGCCAGCCAGCGATCACTTGGGCACGCTCGGCCACGGCAATCTGGCCCGAATGCTCCACGGCGAGGTGGTGGCGGCCATACTCGTTGGCATAAACACGCTCGAGCCACCAGGCCGCGGCCTTCCAGTCGGTGGCGAATGCCTGCCGGATCGTCTGCTCGGCCTCTTCGCGCACGGCTTCCTTGTTCGCGGCAAGCGCCTTTTTTAAGGCGATCAGGCTCTCAGGGAAGCGATTCTGCGCTCGATACCATGAGGCGGGGCTGGTGCCGGCCTTGAGGCAGGCGGCGATGATAGTGGATCCGCCTTCCACGGCGGCGAGGATGGTCTTGGCCTTGGCAGCGGTAAGAGATGGAGCCATGCCCGTCTGCTCGCACTTCCGCGGAGCGGTGGGCTTTGCGTTGGGCGATGGCTTGTTCACACCTCAAATGTGGAGGCGCGAACGGGGAGAAGGCGAATGGGCAAATGTCCCGTGTTGGTCCGATCGGGTCTTTTGTGAGTCGAAGTGAGTCGGAGAACCGTGGGCGAAACAGGAAACGCTGCTGCGCGGGGGTATTAACGTTTGACGTTATTAACGCGTCGCGTTAATATGCTCCAGTGATTGCGAGCTTCCGGTGCGCGGAGACGGAACGGATTTACCGGAGGGAGATTTCGCGCCGGCTTCCGGCGGACATCCAGAAAGCGGCGCGTCGGCGGCTCCTCTATCTCCACGAGGCGCGGGACCTGCGCGATTTGCTCGCCCCGCCCGGCAACCGTCTGGAGCCGCTGAAAGGGAACCGCGCGGGCCGATACTCGATCCGTGTGAATGACCAGTGGCGCATCTGCTTCGTCTGGCGTGCCGGTGGTGCATACGATGTGGAGATTGTGGATTACCATTGAAAGAAACATTATGAAGACCAAGAAACTCCCTCTCATCCATCCGGGCGAAGTGTTGCTGGAAGATTTCATGAAGCCGCTGGGGCTCTCGGCCTATGCGCTGGCCAAGGCCCTCGGTGTGCCGCCCATCCGCATCAACCAGATTGTGCGCGGCCGCCGGGCCATTACTGCCAACACCGCACTGCGGCTCGCGCGTTACTTTGGCACCAGCGCGGAGGTCTGGGTCGGGTTGCAGGGCCGCTACGACATCGAGTTGGAGGAAGACCAGATGGAGAGCCAGCTCCGGCGCATCCAACCGCGTGCGGCACTGGCTCCGTTTTAGGAGGTCACGTCAGTCCAACAGACTTCGACCATGGGATACTCCCAAGCCCCGACCTTCGCCTTTGATCGATAGTCTTCACCCTGCTCAGCTGCCGTGCGGTGGACCATCGCGGTGACGGTGGCGCTTCGCACGGAGGCGATCCGCGCGCCCCACTCTTGGCGACCGGCCTTGGATAAGGCCGCAATCGGAATACGATCCATGGTCTCGATATAGATCCCATGCCCCTCAATAACGAGGCGAACCGGATCTCCCGTCTTGGTTGCGCGAATGGCCGAATGAACCCGAGAGGTCTCGGGCATCGTAGCGGCATAGCTGAGGAAAAGTTCCTTCGGATGAATGATCGCGTAACGTCGTGCAGCCTGATCCGCCGGATGTTCCGTCTCCATGAGACGAGGAGTTCGGTCAATTATCTGCTCGCCCGCCAGTTCTCTGGCGAAGGGGGTGCAGAGATTTTTCTGCACCATCACCACCAAGGTCTCTCTGGCCCGCGTCACGGCGACATAGAAAACCCGCCGCTCCTCTTCCATGTGCGCTTGGTCGAGATGTGGTCGCCAATCCCCGTCGGCGATGATGACGTGGCGAAATTCGAGGCCTTTTGCCTTGTGTGCCGTAACGAGCACGACACCATCCCCAGTGCGATGGTTGCGCCGTCGCTCGGCGATGGCCTCGGCGAAAAATTCTCGGATGAGGGCAACAGGAACCTCGGACTCACCCGCCTCACCCGCCCACTCGGACCGGATGTCTTCCAGAAAACTCCACCAACGATTCACCAGCGCCGCGCCTCGTCGCAGGGTGATTTGATTTTTAACCGCCAGGGCGTCCCAAGACTCATGCCGCGAACCATCGAGGTGCGCGAGCCACGCGTGAACCTCTCGAATCTTGAAGGAAGAAACCTGCATTTCCTCGTCGGCGCGCCAATCCACGGGGACGCCAGCATCGTCGAGTGCCGCCCGCACAGTAATCAAAACGTCCCGAGTGCGGGCTAACACGGCAAAATCAGCCGGCTTCAGTTTCTGATCCAACTTCTTCATCCGTTCAATCTCCCCGACGATGAACTGGGCCTGATGGACCGAATTACCGACAAAGACTCGCTGAACCTTTCCGTTGGCCACCGGATCGATGGTTTCCCAGCTCCCTCCAAGCGGATCCGCATCCCGGGCCCGATTTACACGAATTTCCTGCGAGATTTTCATGCGGTCCGTGTTCCTCGCAATCAAACGGTTGGCGGTTGTAATAATCGCTTTCGTGGAACGGTAGTTCTCCGTCAGATATTTATCCTTCGCGTCGTAGTCCTGCTGGAATCGACGGATGAAGGCGACGTTGGCTCCCTTGAAAGCGTAGATCGACTGGTCGTCGTCACCCACCGCCATGATGGCGAGCTTTCGATCATCATCGGATTCCCGGCGGCCAGCGATGGCGGAAATGAACGCGTATTCGCGCTCGCCCACGTCCTGATACTCATCGACGAGGATATGCGAAAAACCGCCGAGAATACGGTCGCGGGCTTCCTCCCCGCGCACCCCATCGGTTTCCTGCTTGCCAGACAATAATTCGGTCGCCTCCTCGAGGAGGCCGTTGAAGTCAGGCAATTCCTCGCCATCGGCGGCGCCCCCTAGGGATCGTCCGAGCAGGCGCAAGGCGAGGCCATGGTAGGTCTGAATCATCACCCCGTAGGCATCCTTGTCTACGAGTCGAAAGATCTGACGCCGCAGCTGCAGCGCAGCATGCCGGTTGAAACATGCGACGAGAATGCGATCGGACCGGACTCGCTCCACGCGTAACAGATAGGCGCAACGATGGGCTACCACGCGGGTCTTACCCGACCCCGGGCCGGCCAAGACCAGCATGTTAGAGCCGGCGGGTTCGGCGACGATGGCCTGCTGAATCGGGTTGCGGAGGTCGTCGACGATCTTGCGGAACGAATCGAGTCCTGTGGCGCATGCGTAGAGCTCAGGCTTCTCCCGGAGGAATCTCGCTGCGAACGCCGCTTTTCCCATCTCGAAGTAAGCGTAGGACAGTCGCAGGTGGGCGCCCAGCCGTTCCAGACCGAGCCGAGCGTATTCACCCATGACGTGGATCTGGAATACCTTTTCCGAATAATGCACCGACAGCGCGGCGTAGTCTCCCTTGGTGAAGCGCCGCCGTTCGTTCCCTTTTTGCTTTTCCAGCACCCGCATGCTCATCGCCTGCGAGATCAGCGCCTTTCCGTTCTTTAGCTCGATGATGGCGTTGTCATGGAGATAGACCAAGAGATACTGAATGAACGCGGGCACGTCCCGCACTACCGAGAGGTTCAAGGTCATGTCGCCGCGAAACGCGCTCATTACCTCGGCTTCGCTGAATTCAACGAGCGCCAACGTTGAGTCCGCTCCGGGGTTGGCCTTCGCTTTCATCATGAGCAGGTCGAGCAACACCGCCGCCGCAGATCCTCGCACGGCCGACAGCTCCAAGATCTCAATCCATGGGGCCGACACACGAACCAGCGAGTTGTCCTGGCGGACGTAACCGATTTCGAGCAGTGCCGCCGGTCGGCCCATCTTTCGGCCGTCAGTGGAAAGGGTTTTGAGCGTGCGAATGACGTCATCGATCAGGCTCTTGTGCCCCTTGGAGATGAGGTGCTGATTCACTCGGCGCAGAGCCAGGGGAACCCAGCCTTCCGGATTGGGCTCTTCGTCACGGAGCAGTTGAATTAGCTCATGTTCTCGGGCCGAAATTGCATTCAGTAGGTGACCCGCGTGCTTGGTGCGGCGGACGGGAAGCCGCGCGCTGTAGAGCATGTCCTTGCTGATTAGCCCAGTTTCAGGCTGTGCCATTTCGTTGAGAACTTGGAAGACGGGCTTATAACGACTCCCCCGCATTTGGTTGTAGAGGCTACGCATGCGCGGCAGTTCGGCAAAATCGTCCAAACGGAACGGCACTTCTTGGTCGCTCGTCAGCAACAACGTCATGACCTCGAGCCAAAGAGCTTGCTTGGTCTCAGGTAGGTCGAGTCTTGCGATCCGAGATCGGGCCGCTTCTTCGTCCGGCACCAACGGTCGAACTTGAAGCACCATGGTTTGATTCTCATCTCGCTCGAGGAATCCCTGCTTCTCCAATACCGCGATAGCCGTTCGAACCTTGGTTCGCCGTTGCTCCGGGGCTTCCTCGGCGAAACTCCTGGATTCGACGGAGTCGTCCAGTATTTCCGACTCAGTCAGTGTGACATGCTTCCCATCACCTAGGTCGGCCCGGAGGATCGCCGTCCAGATTCGGTCTATGTCCCGCTTTTCAATCCTAGCCATTCCCTGCAGACCAAACTGAGTTTCCAGATCCGCAGAGTTGTACAGCAGGACGCATTCGGCGGGCTCTTGATCTCTTCCTGCTCGACCAGCCTCCTGTATGTAGTTCTCGAGCGACCCCGGCGTGTCCATGTGGACGACGAGCCGGATGTTCGGCTTATCGATGCCCATGCCGAACGCGTTGGTGGCCACCACCACCTGCAGACGTCCCCCGAGAAAGTCCTCAAGGATACCTTTCTTCTCTTCCGCCGACAGCCCCGCATGAAATGCGGCACAGGACCAACCCCGCTGGGGTGACGCCAATAGTGATGCGTAATCTTCGACTCGTTTTCGAGTCGCTGCAAATACGACGGCGGCGCCCACTCCATTCCCAATCTTGGCACTCAGTAATTCATGGAGGCGGGCCGACTTTTCAGGTTCAGTTACCATTTCGACCCGATAGATTAGGTTGTCCCGCGCCGTGCCTCCGTCGAGTAGCACCAGGCTGATTCCCACTTGGTCTTGGAAGTGTTTTACGATCTCGCTCTTGACGTCGTCCTTCGCGGTAGCGGTCACGCACACAACTGTCGGGACCGGCATATTCTGTTTCGTGGCCAGCTCTCGGATATACCGGGCGGTGTAAACGTAGTCTGGCCTGAAATCGTGACCCCACTGGGAAAGGCAGTGGGCCTCGTCAAAAACCCAACACCCGATTTCCCGCTGCAAAATAGCGCGTTCGAACGAACTATTTCGAAGCTGTTCGGGGGACACGTAAAGAATGCCGACGCCACCCAGTCTCACCGACTCGCGAACTTCGGCCTTTTCCGGCGGCGTCTGCATGCCGTTGATGGCGGCGACACACGGAGTGGACGTTTTTTGCATCAGCCCATCGACCTGGTCCTTCATCAACGCCTGTAGCGGAGTGACAACGATGGTTAGAGCGCCAGTGGTGTAATAGCGATGCAGAGCCGGCACTTGGAAGCATAGCGACTTGCCACCGCCGGTCGGCAGGATGCCAAGAACCGAGTTGCCCCCCATGATCTGCCGGACGATTTCCTCCTGCAAACTCACGCCCGGACGGTCGGTGACAGTGGGTTCGGCTCGGAACCCATCGTAACCGAAGAACCGCTTGAGTTGCTTGGCTGGACTCAGCGTTTCGCTGCACCAGTGGCATTGAGGGTTCGCACAGGGAGTGCAACGCAAATGGCGGATGACGGAGGTCGTTTGTGGAAAGCGATGCCGCACCCAACCCGGAAGCACTGAGTCGGTTCCCGCGACCGGAAGCCACGCAAGAACGTAAGCCAGTGCAGTGCCATGGGTCGGATCGGCTTGAGCCGTCGCCCACTCGTTTCTTACCGCGGTCGCGCAGGCAAAACCTTCAGTTTGCTTTTCCCACATTTGAGCGGCGACGGCCGGGGTCACGGCAGGAACGCCAAGCTCGGAAAAGAAAAGTTTGAAGCCTTCGGAGCCGTTCCACGGCAAGTTCGCTTTCGAGAGCAGCCAAGCCGTCAATGCGAGTCGTTGGGCGCCACGAGAATCTTCCAGAGCAGATCGAAAGGCGATGACCGCATCTTCAAGTACCGCTTTGCTCGAGTCGCAATCGCGCACGGGATGGTTTTTGGAGGACCGGACCAGATGGTCGTTCTTGACCAGTGCGTGGTAGGGATTGCGCGGGAAGGCCAGCGGGGAAAGGTATAGCGTATCGATGGCGGGTAGCTTGTGGAGCTCTGGGATCGAAAACGCGGCGGCCAGCGACGGCAGATCGTGCCCGATGATGTTGTGGCCGGCAACAAATCGAGATCGCGCTGCCCACCCGCGCAGCTCGTGAACAAGCTCAGAAAGCGTGTGCCGTTCCAACGCTTCCTTCCGATACGAGCTCCCAGACGTCACCCCCAAGCCAAAGACTTTTCCGCCGGGGACGGACTCAATGTCGATGAAGACACCTCCCTCAGTCGAAAAGTGACCTGCCGAAGTCATATTAAGCTACGTTTCGTAAGCATGCTGATCTCATGAGGCTAACACATACAGCGCAGGGTTCGATTCAGGGCTACACCTTAGTGATGATGATCGGACTCATCTTTCTGGGCCACTGAGAGAGTGAGTCTGTGCGTTGGATTCATTTTGTCTGCTTGTTCTCTCTTTGTCCATCCCCAGCGTAGGAAGTGGGGTTACCCAGAGCGGTTCGCGCAACAGGCGCGACGTCAAAAATCCGAAAAATGAACGCCTCTTTTTGAACATCCTCGAGGACTAGAGGGTGTGTCTTCATAGGCACGGCGGATGGGTCGGCGGAACTGTTCCGTGGGTGATAGTAAGATCGCCGGCGGCCGCGGAGCAGGGGCGATGTCGCTAATTCTCCAACGTGTATCAGGGGTTTTTACTCTCCGTGATAAGGAACAGGCGGTGAAGCCTTTCCGGAACTGGTGTCGTCATTCGCCAATCGATCGTAATGGGTTTATCGCCTTGCCACTTATCGAAGATCACAGGGCCGCAGTAATGAAAGGGTGAGGATTTGCCATTGATCCTTTTCGCGCGCCGAATGAACAGGTGGACCACGATATCCTTCTCCTTGTGATGGCAGATCATCTGCCCGTGCTTGGACCCTTGGGTGGTCCGGTTCTGGCTTTTCCACTCGAATCTATCCGGCGAGAGGAATCTATCCTCGTAACGGTGTTCCTCAATGTGGCCATCCTTTTCGAGGGTGACGAGGAGAACGATCTGTTTGCCAACCGGAACGAAGCCCACCTGCCAAATAGCTGTGGAGAAGGTCAGGCCGAAGAGGGGTGGGATTTCTTCCCGACTGTAGGTGCGCCAGAGTTCTATGCCAGAAGACACGGCAGGTCGCTCGTTGGTTGGACGAATGCGGTAGCCTTCCTCCATCGGTTCAATAATCACTTGGTAGTTGGTGCCAGGACGGCCCGCGTCATCCCCAAACCACTGCGTTAGAATTGTTGGAAGCGAGTTCTCCTCGTGGCCAGGTTCGCGTATCACGTTGACGGCCACCTTGACGAAGTTGGCTTCGTAGCGTCGCCCGTTGACATCTACAGGTGTCCAACCGGAAGGAATGTTCGGATGCGTTGCGCGATCGGGTAAGAAGAGGATTGGCCGATCGTTTGAGTGGGAAACTTTGCAGGAGAATTGCAAAGGAGGCGCATTGTTGTCCGGCCGGCTCAGATATTCCGCAAGTCGCCAGTCCGCCAGTTCGCGGACAAGCTCCTGAAACGGTGCGCGCAATTCTGAAGAGACAGATGTGCGAGTGCTGAACTTGCCGTCCTGGTAAGCGAAATAGGACTGGAGTCGTGTGCCACGCCCGTTCACCCAGGCTTCAATAGGATTTGATTCCAGCAATTGAATTAGGTCTGACTGTTTATTAAGGGCAGACCCCACGTCTTTTCTGAGGACCGCCGAGCGCTCGGCAAGGCGAGCAAAGGAAGAGGTTAGATCTTGGATAGAGATAGAACCCGGGAAAGCGTTCTCGTCGAGCATGGCCAAGAGGGTGAGCATTTTGAAGCTCTTGGTCATGGGGGTTATTTCGAGGGCCGCGAGGAAGTCACTGGCCTGGGCGAGTGCGGCTTGTTGAGGTTGGGAGAGATCCCCCATGGACTTCACAAAAAGCAACCAAGAGCCGTAAGCGGATCGAAGGGATCGGGGAGCGTAGTTTTCATGGAAAAGTTCCGTAGCGGTGGGGCGTTGACCGTATCGTTCTCGAAAATCGAGGTAATAGGCTTGGAGCGCGTCGTTGTCTGAGACCGGCTTGAGGATCAAGCGCAAGATTTCGATAGCTTTGAGGTCGTAGGTAACTTCGCAGCCTGGAGGCAATGTTAATTCTCCCGCGAGCAGGAGATTGAGGGCTCGCTCGATACTTTGATCGCCGGCAGCAAGGTTGAGCAGCGTCCGGGGTTTGTTGAGGAAGATGCGGTGGTTGCCAATGTAATCAATGACGGTGAGGTGCGACTTGTGTTCTGCCTTTCGGAGACCACGCCCAAATTGTTGCATCCAGAGAATCGTGGACTCCGTAGGACGGAGCATCATGATCGTATCAACCTTTGGGAGATCCACACCCTCGTTGAACATATCCACGGCAAAAATGATGTCGATGGATCCCGCTTCTAATCCTTCCAGGGAACCAGCCCGAGGCGCAGAGCCGGCTCCTGCATGAACAGCGACGGCGCGCAAACCGTGATCACAGAAGAATTCTGCCATGAACTCGCTGTGTCGCTGTGAGCAGCAGAAGGCCATGGTGCGTTTTCCCGCTCGGATCTTGTATTGGTCAAACGCGTTTTGCGCCCGCTTTTGAGTGGCCACGGCGCGGGTGAGTTCTTCCGCATCGAAACGATTATTCCGCCAGGGGATGTTGCGATAATCCACTTCGTCCGGGACCCCGAAATAGCGGAATGGAACCAGGAGTTCTTCGCGGATTCCGCGAGTGACATCGCACCGATACACCAAGTTTTCCTGGCAAAGTGCGAGAAGATCTCCGCCGTCGGTTCTCTCCGGGGTGGCGGTGAGACCGAGCAGGAACTTGGGTGTGAAGTGCGAAATCAGATTGCGGTAGGTGCGAGCAGCGGCGTGATGGAACTCATCGATCACGATGTAGTCGAATCTGTCGCGGTCAAACTGACGGAGATGGTGTTGGCGACCGAGCGTTTGAATGGAGGCAAAAAGAACGTCGGCTTCTGGGACTTTTTCCGTGCCGGTGTAGCGTCCTATGGTGGCTTCCGGGCGAATGCGGCGAAAGGTTTTGATGGCCTGATCCAAAATTTCTTCCCGGTGAGCGACAAAAAGAACGCGTTCAAATCCAAGCTGATTGCTGTCAAATGCACTCAGCCATGTTTTGCCAAGACCCGTTGCCAAGACCACCAAGCCGGCTGAGTTACCTTCGCGACGACTGTTTTGCAGGGCCGTCAAGGCCTCAAGCTGGATAAGGTGTGGTGCCGGAGGTTTTTCAGGAGATTCGATAGTGGCATCTGCGGCGGACCGGATGAACTGTTTCCGCCGAAGGGCGTACGATTTGATCCAAGCGTCGGTGATCGGTTGAGTCGAGGGGTGAAGGAACAAGGCGTCAAAGGCCTTTTGAACCTCTGCAATCCCCCTGGCATCGGTGGGAGTGACGACGCGGTAGTTCCACTCAATGCTGGCCCGTAACGCTGAGCCGGTTAGGTTTGAACTGCCTACCAACGCGGTGGTAGTTCCGTCTGCGAAATGGAATAGGTAGCTTTTTGGGTGGAAGCTGACGCGGCGCGTTTCAAATATGCGCAGCTCAACCTGTCCATCGATATCGAGGAGTCCGTGGAGAGCTTGGGGATCGGTGATATCGAGATAATCACCGGTTAAGAAGCGCAGTTTGCCGCCGCGGTTGAGCAGATCGCGCAGGTGTTCCTCAACGAGGCGCAACCCACTCAACTGGACGAAGGCTACACAAATGTCCACCGACACTGCGCGGTCGAGATGGGCCAGAAAGTGGGGCAAGAGCGGGTCTTCCGCTCCCTGGATGAGAGCCCCGTCATGCGGCGTCGAGCCGAGAAACTGGGGGGCGATAATGGGGTTGCGTAGATAGTTTCCTTTTTGAGGAATGACATTACGAATCCCGCCACGAGGATCCGGAATATCTCCGGTATAGCGGGGAATAACATGGATGTGGAGATGGAAAACGGTTTGTCCAGCAGCGGCGTGAACATTGAAGCCGATGTTAAATCCATCTGGCTGATAGCAACGTTGGATCTCCTGGCGAGCTTGATCGATTCCTTCGAGCAATGCGGCCTGTTCTTCACGGGTAGCGTCGAACCACGTGGAAATGTGACGTCGAGGGATGATGAGGGCGTGGCCAGGCGAAACAGGAAAGCCGTCCCATAACCCAATGAATTGGTCGCTCTCAAATATGAGGCGTTTGAGATCTGGAGTGCAGAACGGGCAATTGGTGGACATGGCGCGACTTAAGGCGGCGAGGTGAATCTCAGGGGCACAGTGACTCCGGCGTAAAGGCAGATGCTGCAGTGCAAATGGGAATTTCGCCGGCGAACAAAAAAGTCGGTTTGGCAGACCGGACAACAGTAGCGATACCGATGGGAAGTCGCGCGAGGTGCAGTCGGCTGACTCAGCCAACGACACTTCAGTGAGGTGGAGGGTTGGTAGCCAGCAGCGCGTACCAGGGTGCGCCACTCGGGGCCGTGGGGTTTTGCGTCCGAACCGTGGAGTAAGAATGCAGCCACGTGCGCCGCTTCATGACAGAGGATTTCAAGCGTGATGGCGCGGGGAGCAGAAGCCAGTTTGGCGTTCAAGGTGATGATTCCGGATTGCGGACGCACGCGCCCCAGTGATTTCCGCAAGCGAAGTGAAAACGATATTTTCACTCGCTGAGGGAGGCTTGGAGTGCGCCAAGACTTGGCCCATTTGGAAAGTGCCTGAGTGTAGTTGTGTCGTTTACTTAGCACAGCGGTCTCACCGGTTCCGTGGCAGGCCGAAGGGGAAACGGTGGTCTGTGTGGAATCCAATGGCACTTTGTTTCATTCCTGCTGGTTGCGCGCAGAGGTTTAGCAAGGCGTCGCGGAATTGCATTAAAAATCAGTAAGCGGGACGCGGAATTCAGGGCCGCCATCAGGAAGAGGGGGCGTGAAGCCGCTTGCTTGAGACGAACCCCAATGGAAATTAATGGCGCTACTTGCGTGGGCCGGTGGTGAGCCGTTCCACCTCGATGACGGGCACAAGATACCGGCGGCCGAGAAGCTGGGCGTGAATCTGCCCAGAGCGGATGGCGGCGGTGAGCCGCTTGCGGCCGATGCCGAGAAGGGCGGCGGCCTCTTTGACGGTGAGGGGTGGGGCGGTGATGGCGGGCTTGGTCATGGGTTGGGCTTGGGCGGTGGGCTTGATATCAATCAACCGAGCCGTCGGGCAGTGGTGTAAATTTTGCTGATTTGATGCGGACAACCTCACCTTTGAGGCCGGCATATTTGATTGAGTGATCGGCCACCTCTGAGACGCAACTGTGGTATGAGACAAAAACCTCCTCGAGGGCGAGGTTGAGCTGCTCGGCGAGGGCGTCGTCTTTGGATTTCCAAAGGCGACACTTCACGAGCTCCGCCTCGCGGCCGTCGTCCAGCTTGATGAAGGCCGTGCCGCTGTTGAATTCGCTGTAATCGTTCAAGTTTCTTTTGCTCATAAGCCCTTCAAGACTGAAACGGTGAAATCAAAATAATCCGGATCCTCTTTGGCGAAGCGCTGGGCATTCTCCATGAGCCGCTGCACTCCCATCGTCAATATCTCGGTGCAATATATCTTCCCAGTGATCGAGTTTCGATAAACCTTTCCGCAGTAGTGAGAGCCGCCGCGCTCTTTCCAGTGGTCTTTCTTGGCAACCTCGTGCGCCTTGTAGCCTCTTTCTCCCGTCAAAGCAGAGAGCCGCACGTCCACCTCGCCCGCGGTGCGCTTGTCGTAGAATTCAATGCACTTCCGGAGGATCTCGGGATTTTGAAACTCGATAGCGTGGGCGATCTCGTGGCCATAAACGGGGAGCAGGGCGTCCTTGCTCATTTTTAGGGTGCCGTCGAGGCCGCACGATGAGCGGCGTCCCCGCGTGGAGGTGACGTTGATCTTCGGCAAAGCCTTTGGCGACACGATGCCCTCGAGCCAATTAGCGGCGGCCTGTGCTCTCGCCGCGGTTAACGGCACCGAGGTTTTGATGGTGAGGCTAATTTTGCCACGCTCGGCCACCGGCATTTCTAGCGCGATGACGCCCTTCTCGATCACGCTGTTGCGGTATTCCTCGAGGGTGGGCTGCTTGGTGGGCGCCGGCGGGGTGGGCTCTGGCGGCTTTACCACTTCCGGCTCGGGTGCCGGCTTCGGCTTCGGTGCCGGCTTCGGCTTCGGTGCCGGCTTCGGCTTCGGATCTGTCGGCTCTGGGGCCCAGCGTGCTCGGCCTTCCGTAAATTCCACCTCGGGGCCGAGCTGCGCCTTGAGCTTCTCGATCATCTCGGGCGAAAGCCCTTGCGTGGAGGCGGAGAGCTGCTCGTTGAACGGCACCTCGGGATTTTCGATCTGCTCGCCGGGCTTCAACATGCCGAGGGCCTCGGCCTCTTCGCGGCTCACATCCTCAACATCCATCTGGGAATTGAATCCCCACGGGCCATGCGGCACGTCGAAGCCACCGATCGCGGGGCTGTTCATGGAGCGCCAAAAGTCGTGATCGCTCTTGAGGCGGATGGCTCCCTCGAATTTCTCGTGAAGGGGGCGGGCCTCTTGCACAAAGCCGCCGCGGATAAAGCGCTGCGCCGGCCATGCGTCGAGGATCTCGGGCTGGTTGCCCTCTTTGAAATTGCCATAGCCCCACGCCTGCCGCACTTGCGTGGTGAAGATGAGGCGCAAGCGGGTGCTGCTGGCGGGGTCGGTGATGGCGCCGCCGCCTTCATCGGGCCCGCCGCCGAAGAGCGAGCGCATCTTGTCCACGAATTCCTCGCGGCTGCCGGCCTTGAGCGAGGTGCTCTTGGTGCCATCGGGCAGCGTCACCTCTTGGCGATTGGCGGCGAGGAAATCGCCGATCGTGTTCTGCGCCTGTTGCAGCCAGCGGGCGCTCTCCATGTGGGCGGAGAAGAATGCGCGCTCGCGCAAGGCCGTCGGAATCTCCCGCCACTCGGCGCTCGAGAGATCGCGAGCTACACGGCGCTTGCTGCCGAGTTTTTTGACGGCCTCCACGAATGGCACGGGCTTTGTCAGGAATTCCATGCTGCGGTGATAGAATTCATTTGCGCCGAGCCTTTGACAATAGCGGGTTGTCCGAACTCGCGCAGATTCCAGTCGGCCGCGTTCACGCTCACCACTTCGCTACCGCCGCGGAGCATCCGCGAAGCGATGCGTTGGTCGAGTTGCTCCGCGATCTGCGCGAGCGTGAGGTTCGCGGTGATCACCGTCCAGTGTCCGAGCCGCGCGTCGAGCGTCGAGTCGAGCTTGTCGCTGCCGATGCCGCTCTTGTCGCGCTTGCTGGCGATGTCGTCGAGCGCCACGAGCCAATCGTCCCGAAGCCGCTCGGTGCGCGAGTAGTCGCCCGTGAGCATCTCCTCCCCGAAGGCTCGCCATGAGCAGAAGTGGACGGCGTTCCCAGTGGTGCGCGCCCAGCGCGTGATCCGCTTCGCGAGATGCGTCTTGCCCGCGCCGCTGGGGCCGAGCAGGGAAAGCCAGCGCGGGGGCGCACCGGCTTTAATGTCGCGAATGAACCGGCCCATCGCGGTCACCATCCGCTCGAGTTGATCGTCGTTGTGCATCTCGAACTCAGCCCACTTCGCCCACGCCGCGGAATTGTTCGTGGCCGCCTTCGTTGAGGGTGCCTGCGTTGCGGTTTGGAGCGCTGCTCGCACGGTGGTTGCTATTGTTTCCATTTTGTCCTCGGTTGGTTGGGGGTTGAGTTGGCCGGCCATCGGCTTCCCATTTCGTTTTGACGCGATTAAAAACGGCCTGCCATTTGGCGATGGTGCGGTGGTTGAAATCCAGCCAGCCTCCACCTTCCATTTCATTGAACCAATCGGAAGCCTTCCACGGCGCGCAGCCGACGCGGTCGGCATAGGTCAGAACTTCGGCCAGCGATGGCCGCTGAACATCCTCCCGCGCCCGCGCGCTCTCTCTCATGCTAATAGGAGACGGAGACGGAGACGGAGAGGCATCACTTGGCTTATGCCAAACTATGCCACCGGCATCCTCTGGCTGTGGCGTTGGCTTTGGCTTGCTCCACCGTGCGTGAGCCCCGCTGATTGCGTTCTGCTGCTGCTTTGATCGGTAGTCGGCTTGTTTCTGGCGTTCAGCCTCAAGCCGTTTATTTTTTCCGCTTGGAAACTTGGCGAGAACGTGGTCGGACACTTTGCAGCCTGCCACGCGGTCAATCGCGGTGGAATCTTTCGGCAGTTCGCCGCGGTTCCATTGGAAGCA
>Ga0049085_10000525_pt1 | contig 15050 bp, 11 predicted proteins | sample GreLakmeSU08MSRF_FD_66721 | JGI IMG/M metagenome (GOLD analysis project Ga0049085, IMG submission 66721) | Freshwater lentic microbial communities from great Laurentian Lakes, MI, USA - Great Lakes metaG SU08MSRF | ecosystem: Environmental > Aquatic > Freshwater > Lake | place: Great Lakes... | reverse complement strand
GCGGCCGACGCACCGTAGAGCGATGCGCCGGCGGCACCCTTCACGACTTCAACAGATTCGATGTCCAGACCACCAATCTCCGTGAGACTGCCGACGCGCATGATGACGCCGTCCACGATGATCATCGGGCTCTGACTGCGACCCGTCGCGTTGATCGACGTTGGACCGCGCATCATGATTTCCGGAGTGCTGCCCGGCTGGCCACCGGTTGACGCGATCCGCATGCCCGGCACCTTGCCCTGAAGCGCCGAGATGGGGTTCGGCGACGGCACCGGGACATCCTCAGTCGTCAGGCGCCCGATCGCGAACGGGACCTTCGCGCGCTCAGTGCCTTCAATCGAACCGGTCACCACCACTTCCGACAGCCGGTTGACGTCGATCTTCATCACGAAGTTGTGCTCGATCCGCCCAGCGGCGATGCGCACGTTGAACAGTTCGGGGCGGTAGCCGATCGCGCGCACGCGAACGTTTGCGTTGGCGCCGGTCACGCGCGCCGCCGGAATCGTCAGGGTGTACACGCCCTGCGCATTCGCCTGCACGCCGAGCGACATCTCCGTGATGAAGATCGTGGATCCTTCGAGCGGCTGACCAACCTCGCTCGTGACCTTTCCAGTGATCACCAAGCCCTGAGCGAGCACAAGCGTCGGAAGGGCCACCAGAACGCCAACCGCAACGGCGATCCAACGGGACGGTCGATTCATCGCGAACTCTCTCGTGAAGAAGTGGGGGAACTTCAAACACTGCAAAAGCCACAGCGGGGGCCTGAACCGTGCAGATGATAGCTCCGGCCGGTCAATCCCGCACCCCCCCCCCGGTTGCACACAGAGCCGAGGCCTATGGCTTTGGCTTCTCGGTGTACATCCTGGTGTAGACGACGATCGCTCCCCACGCAGCCCGGTCGCCCCAGATCACCGCCGACTCTGATGCCGAGAGCACCGCATAAAAATCGATGTCCCGCGGATGGATGAAGACGTTCGTTCCAGCCGGCTGGCCGTCCACGACAAAGGTGAGGCAACGGTTCGACCGCACCGACCGTACGCAATCCCCCTTCCCGATTACGATGCCGGACGTACCGGCCTCGCGCATCAGGTCGGTGAAGCTGCCGGCGACGTCGCGGAACCGGTTGACGACCTCGGGCGAATAGACCTTCCAGCCCTTTCGCTTCGCCTCGGCAAGCGCACGACTGTTAAGCGTCGTCGCCGCGTTCGCATTGATTTCTGCTGCCGCTAGTTCCGTCGGCTCCGCTGGCACCAGAAAATCGACGAGCATCGTGTCGGTCGCCGCGGCGGTGATGAGGTCGCTGAACGAGGGCTGCCAGCCAATCTTGCGCACGCCAACCACGAAGCGCCGGTTGGCGCTGAATGCAACGATGAACTTGCCGTCCGGCCCGCTCACCGCCTCGGCGAGTACGGTGTTCACGCTGTCGGTGACCGTCACCCTAGCGCCCGGCACCGGGACCTGCCCTTCCTGCGCCCGGATGGTGCCGCGGATGACCTGAGCATCGGCCGAAGCGAATGAGCCGACGGTCGCCAGCAGAGCCAGAAAACCGACGAGGCCGCCGGGCATGTACTGCCCGAGCGGCCTCGCCTGCAATCGTCGTGTAGCCAGCGTAATGCCTGCCGTGCGCCGCGTTAGGGCGCGATTCCCGGCGGGCCCTTGTCGATCCAGTACACGACTTTGGGCGTGGTGTTGACGCCGGCGCCAGCGGTCACAGCGGCGGCGCTGCCGACCGTGGCGGCGCCGTACACCATGACGGTGAATACCGTACCGGCGGCATCAGCTCCGCCAACATAGGTGTTGCCGGAGATCGTGGTCGCCGGAGCGAGCGGAGCCGTATTCGTGAACAGCGCCGTCGTCGTGGTGCCAGCGGCGTAGCCGCGGATGACGAATGCACCCGCCGCACGGGTCGAATATGTTTGCACCGTGCCGTACGAGACGTTGGCGAAGGTCGGTGTTGCTGGGAGCGGATCAGCCGCGGTGCTCGTGATGTAGAGGTCCACGTTGCCGGCCGCGGGGCCCGCATGAATCACACGGAGGGCGATCGTGGCGCCAGGCGCCGGGTGTGCATCTTCGATCACGCGCAGGCCCTGCTTGGGCGCTTGGCCTGAGCGGGCGAAGCCAGTATGGATGATCGTGTAGTACGTGCCAGCGCTCAGCGTAAGCGTCGTGTCCACGAGGAACTTCGACGTCGTGGCGATGTCGGTCGAGTTCGGGAAGACGCGGATCTTGCGGCTGCCTGCCTGGTAGCCCTGGTAGCTCCCGAGACCAATCCCGCGGAACGGGACCGCAAGGAAGGGCTGTGAGAACTCGATCTGGTCGATCGCATGGAAGTCGAGTGACAACGTGTCACCGACCGCGTTGAAGTAGCGGATATAGGCCAAGGGAGGCGTCACGGCGCCGGTCGAATGACCGCCCTTGTCCTTCGAGCAAGCCGCAACACCGATGAGCGCGAGCGTGGCGACCGCGAGCCTTTGAATTCGCATCTGGCTGACTCCAGACCCTAAAAAGAGGTGAGGGAACTTCGTGCAACCTGCTCCTACGGTACTCGCCTTTGAAGCACCGGCTGTCCACCGTCGGCTGGCGCTGTCTTGTCATCCGTGCCACCACCAGCCAGCGCCTTACCAAACAACCCGAACACGGTGACGGCAGCCACGACAAGGGTCAAGCTGACCGTTCGAGCCACGTTCAACCGCCGAATCTGATACCCAACGGTGTGCACCTTCAACAACGTGACCTGTTCTCCGTTCCAGATGGCCGAGGTGCCGTTGAGCTGTGTCACGCGGACAACGGACAGCGTGTACGAATCCGCCTGCTGAGAGACCAACTGCCCTTCGACCTTCTCCATCATCGGCCCCAGCCGCTCAGAGTGCGCCGCGCGCCCCTGGTCGTTTAGGACCAACTCCACCCGTCCGGTTTCGGGTGCAACGCCTTGCTGCATCGGCAGCGACTCGTAGCACCCCTGAAGCAGCACCGTCCACGCGGCGGCCACCAAAGTGGCCGTCGCGCGATGGCGCCTACCAGCCGTACGTGCCCTTCGCAGCTGCCCCTGCCATGCCGTAATACGGCTGAATGCGGGCGTCCATCTCCTGATACGGCACCGGCCATTGGTTCGCCGTCCCTTCAGGTAGGTCGCCCCAGCCGCGGCTGTCGGTGAACCAGCACATGAAGGCACAGGAGAACATCGTCTCGAGCCGCTTTTCCCACTTCATCGCTTCCAGGATCGTACCGCAGCCAACCGTCGAAAAACTCGGCGCCTGTGGTACTCTCGGCACGCAGCCGTTTCCGCCGGCGATCGGTTGCGTCGCACTGGCAATGGTGCCGATGGAAGGCAGCCCATGCCGCGCGCGCGCCGCGTCAATCAGCAGTGAGGCGGACGCAAAGTTGCCGGCGCGGATCTGCCCTTCGGCGATCAGCATGTCGATCTCGACCTTCGCGATATTCGTCCAGACGCCGTTCCCGGAGGCAGAGTTGATCGGCTTCCAGCGGCGATAGTCGTAGTTGGAACTCCCGTACCCAGCCTGAGGGACGTCGTCACCCGTGGGGCGGTTCTGTATGTACCGGAGGCCCGGGAGCGGAAGCGGCGTGTCGGCCTGCTGCGCAGCCCGCGTGGCGCCCTGCGGGAACCGGAGATCCGGTGTACGGACAAGAAAGTTGCCGTCCCGTGAGCCCATCGGGGTGGCGATGAAGGTGGCGTAGGCACCCGACGTGTCGGCCATTCCCATTATGAGGTTGCTCAGGCCGTGCCACCCCTGATTGTACATCTGGCCAGTGTCGTATGGTCCAGCACCCGACCACCCTGCGCTCACATTGAGCGTGATCTGGAAGTCGGCGGTGATTCCGGCCTGTGCGTCGGCGATGACGGCAGTCCAGTCCACGGCGGCGCGATCCGCCGGCGTGCGGGCAATTGCCGCACGAAGACGGGCCTTTTGAGTTCTGGCGAGCGCGACGAACTGGGCCTGCGTCAGCGCGACGCCGTTGATCCAGGTACTGGGCAACGGGAACCCGTTCGTTCCATTCGTGGCATCGGCGCTCGTGGCCCACTTGATGGATGAGTCGAGCATGGCGAACGCGGCCACGCCCACGGCCTTGTAGCCTGACAACCCAGGGACATCATCTGGAAGCGTTGCCGGCGTCACGATGGCGGCAGAGTCGTATCCGAGCGCGAGTCCGCCGAGCGCCCAGCCCGCTGCGAAGTACCCGAACGCACGGGCGCGCGCGTCCTGCGCCTTCGAACCAAGTGCATTCTTTGGCAGGGCGGCGCTCTCAAGCACCAAGCGCTCCAGCGCCTGGATACCATTCGCTGCACTGCGCGTGGCCTTGGACAGGTCACGGAACGCCACGTAGTTGTCGCCTGTCGCGGCGCCGTTGCGTTCGTTGCCGATCGGTCCGCGCGGAATGATCGAACGGATGTTCATCGAAAAGTTGTTCAGCTCGGAGTAGTTCTCGAGCGAGAAGTTGTGCGCTTGAGTGTTGATGCAGCCTGTGCACGACACCATGGCGCCCCAGACCTGTCGGAACGTCGACGAAATGACGCTCTCGACGCCCGCCGGCGTGGCGTACGTACGCGCCACGTCGGGGCTATTGAGGTTCGGGACGGTGAGGATTTCCTTGTTGGCGCAGGCGGCCAAGACAACCAAGCTGGCGACCAGTGCCACGCGACGAAAGAGAGTTCGCATCTGCGTTTTCCTTGTGGGGGTTGCGCCCCTGTGGCGCCGGTGAACCACCCGGCGACCCAGGAGTGCGCGATGCTAGAAGGCGGTGGTGAGCGTAAACGAGAAGGTCCGGAGATTCGGGAACGCGAACGAGTCAGATCCGTTGAGGATCGCCGAGTCGTTATTGCCACCGCCGGCGCCGACTTCGGGATCGAAGCCGTGATAGCTCGACCAGGTCTTCAGGTTCCGGCCGATGAGCGAGACCGTCCAGTCACCCACGCCAGCGATCTTGCCAATTTTGTAGCCGATGCTGACCTCGCGAACCTTGAGGAACGAGGCATCCTCGAGCGGAATCATCGCAGACGACTTCACGTCATACCAGCCGCCGACGCCCGAGGCGTCTGGGGCGCCCACGCGCCAGTAGTACCCGAGCGGCTTGGCCGCTTCAACGGTCTTACCCGTCTGGTCATTGTCGCGCGCCGCAAAGTCACCGAACGACCAGTGCCGCTCTTCGTTGTAGACGTCCTTGCCCTTCACGGCATCCATCAGGACATAGCCTGAGAATTTCCGCCAAGTGATGTTGTTGCCAACCGACCAGCGAAGGTCGGGCAGTGCATGTCCGAGCGGGAGGCTTTTGACGGGCTTTGGCGTGCCGGCGACTGAGTCATCGCGCACCGCGAGCGGCATGCCCCAGCTGTTCGCCATGCCCCACGGGGCCTGCGCCGCGGGCAGCACGGCCTGCCAGAGGTTCTTGGTGATGCCTTCCTTGGTGGTATTGCCCGCGCCAACCCAGACGATGAGCCCATCGTCGTTACGCTGCCATTCCTTGCCATCGCCGCAACGCGCGACGAAGGCCGCTGGCAACTGATTGCAGGTCTGCACCATCCGACGGCCGTACATCGTCGGGAACGGGATGCCCACCTCGTACTTGCAGGTCGCGCCGCCGCAGGAATAGAAGGTCGGCGGGATGTCGAGCGCGGAAATCTTGGTGCGGATGCGGTCGCCGTTGACGCGCGCCGACCAGGTGAAGTCACGACGCTCCATGATCGGAATGTTGATGCTCGTCTCCCACGTCGTGCCTTCGAGCGTCCCCGCGTTGCGCCACTGATTGTTGAAGCCCGAGGCCGCCGGCGGAGCCACAAGGAGCACCTGATCCTTCGTGACGGACCGTGCGTAGGTGAGCGTCACACCGTAGCGGTTCAGGATTTCGAGGTCGATACCGGCTTCCGTCTCTGTGGCCACTTCCGGGCGGAGATTCTTGTTGCCAAGCGTCGACGGCGTGAGCACGCCGCCCGCGCCGATGCTGAACGTCTCGTACTGCGTGGTGTTGCCGGGACGGTTGCCGGCCTGGCCAACCGCGAAGCGGGCTTTGAACTCGTTGATCGGCTTCAGGAACTTTGGATAGTACGGCTCTTCGGAAACACGCCAGGCAAATGAGCCACGGCCGTAGGTCTGCCACCGGTTGGCGGCGCCGAACACTGAAAGGCCGTCGCGACGGGCGCTGATCTCGGCGATGTACCGGTCGCGGAAGTCGAGGTTGAAACTGCCGGTGAAACCGTAGGCGCGCTGCGACGATTCATTGGAGCCGATCGATTGATTCTGGATCGCGGCCGACGTGTTCGTCACGCCCGGCACCGCGAGGTTCGAGCCCGACTGACTGTCGCTCTGACCGTCCTGCTGTTCGTACGTCATACGCGCCGAGAAGCGGGCAGCAAGATCCGCGAGCAGGTCGCGGCGCGCCGTCCAATTGAGCGACACGTTGTACGACTGGCCATAGCCGTCGCTGCGACTGATGCTGCCGAGCGGAATGGTCGAGGTCTGCGTCGACGTAATGCGATAACCCCGCGTAGTCATCCCGCGACTCTGATCGTTGCTGCGGTCGTAACCGAAGTCGAACGAGCCATCGAGCCAGCTCATCGGCTGCCACCGAATCTGCGCCGATCCAAGGAACCGGTCCGTCTCGGCGATCGCGTTGGCCTGCTCGTAGCTGTACACAGGGTTGGTGTTCTGGCCGCCCTGGTTAGTGATGACCGAACGCACGAAGAGGCGGCCGTACTTGTCGCGGCGGAGGAGGTCGACGAAGGCCGGCTGCCGCGTGATGCCGAAGAAGTCCTGGCCGCCCGTCGCGCGGCTGGTGCGCGCGTAGTACGTGCGGACAGCGGCCGTCCAGTTGCCACCCATCGTCTGGTCGACGTTGAGGCGGACGTTGTTGCGGTGCATGCCGTCAAGGTGGATCACCGCGCCGCGCTGCCGCTCATCACCGATCGAACTGAAGAAGTTTGAGCGGCCGAACTTGCCCGTCATGTCGACCGACGCCTTGGTCCACGGGCCGTTCGTGATGACCTGGTTGACCGGGTTGAACTCGGTCGGCCAGAGGTTCGTCTGGAAGAACCCGCGGAGGTTGAGAGCCGGGGGGGCGGTGACGATGCCGCCGTCGCCCAAGAAGTTCTGCGGTGTGACGATGACTTCTCCCGAGGTCTCGTTGGCGCGCAGCGCTTCGGCGTAGATGTCCATCGTCTGGAGACAGTCTTGGTTCTCGCGAGTCGCGACATACGGCGACGTGCGCGCGACACAGTAGCGATCGCGCTGCGGACTCATGATGAGGAAGTTCGATTTGGCGAAACGATACTCGCCTTCGATATCGCTCGCTCCTGACTCGACGCGGCTCGAAAACCGGATGCCTTCACCCTGGTTCTTGCCGCTCTTGGTCGTGATCTGGATGACCCCCTGCGCCGCGCGCGATCCGTAGAGCGTGGATGCGGCAGCACCCTTCACGATTTCCACATTTTCGATGTCGGTCGGGTCGATGTCGCGCATGCTGCCCTGCTGAATCACGCCGTCAACGATCAGCAGTGGCTCCTGGCTTCGGCCACCCGCCGACGCGTTGAGCGACTGTGGCGCGCGCAGCATGATGGCCGGGGATGCACCGGGGCGGCCGCTGGCGGTCATGATCGTGGCGCCGGGGATCTTGCCCTGGAGGCTATTGAGCACGTTGGCGCCGGGAACCGGCATGTCGGCCTCGGACACCTGAGCAACGGTGAACGGGAGCTTTCTCTGCTCCGTTCCTGCCGACACGCCCGTGACGACGACCTGGTTCAGGCGGTTGATATCTTCCTTGAGGGCGAAGTCGGCGGTCTGGGAGCCAGCGCGCAGTGTGACCGACTTCGTCTGCGGCGTGTAACCGATCGCGCGGACGCGAAGCGTCACCGTCTGCCCGTTCACGCGTGCGGCCGGCACGGTGATGGTGTAGATGCCGGCCTGCGTCGTGCCGACCTGAGTGTTCATGCCTTCAAGCGTCACCGAGGCGCCGTACAGCGGCGTGCCATTCTCAGCCGTGACCTTGCCAGTTAATGTCGCAGCCTGGGCCAGTGCAACCGCGGGTACGCCGACAACGAGCAGGAACGCCGCCGCCAGATACCGCAACCGAGTCCGAATCGACATCGTCTTCCCTCGACAGATGTAGGGGTGGGGGTACAAAAACATTGGTCAACGTGTCCGTAAACGCCGTACCGTCCGTGCCCCGAACTACCAATGGCAGGACGCACGGTGTCACAATCGCGCCACAAATGTCTGATCTATTTTCGTGGAGGGAGAGTCCGCGCGCAAGCCTAACAAAAAGGCAGACCGCATCACAACACCAACCACCGCTTCATATTACAGAGCATGACTTACCAACTTCTGAACCAAAGGCATTGGTGGCCTGGCCGCTCGACCGCGCGACGGATCCTCACCCGCGCGGCCCTGCTGGTCGCCGCCGGCCTGATTGGCGGAACTGCGCCAGCCCAGAGCGCATCGGACGCCCTCTCCGCTGCCGCCGACAAGGGACGGATCCTTGGCTCGGAAAAGGCCACGGTCTGGATGCTGGTCGTCAGCGACTTCCAGTGTCCGTACTGCAAGGTGTGGCATGATCAGACCTGGGCGGCAATCCGGAACGAATACGTGACCACAGGAAAGATCCGCGTCGCCTTCATGCACTTCCCGCTGGGACAGCACCCGAACGCGCGGCCGATGGCGATTGCCGCGATGTGCGCGTCGGCCCAGGGAAAGTTCTGGCCGATGACCGAGAGCCTCTTCAAGGCGCAGGACCGATGGAAGGACCTCAAGGATTCGCGCCCATTCACGGACTCGGTCGGGAAGACCCTCTCCCTCGACGCGACGAAACTGAAGGCGTGCATGGATGCCCCGTCCGTGGCGAAACTGGTCGAGGCGGACCGCGTGCGAATGGCCCGTGCGGGAGCGGAATCGACCCCGACCTTCTTTATCGGCTCCAGCAAACTGGCCGGCGCGCAAACGATTGTGGAGTTTCGCAAGGCGATCGACGCAGAACTCGCCGCGGCGAAGCCACGCTGAACTTCGCCTGACTCGTTGTCCCCGTACGCCATGACAGACCGGTGAACCCATTCGTGCGCGGCCCCTACGCCGCCGCCGCCGCCATCGCAGACGCCGTGTCGGCGCTCGCCGGCCGCGCGACGCGGGTCGTCCCAAGCAGCGCTGGTAAGCTGCAGCGCTCGCTCGCCGCCCGCGCGGGCGTACTCGATCGCGTCACGAGTTGGTCGCGCAAACACCGGAGCCCGTGCGCTCCGCTCGTCTGGATCCACGCGGCCTCGGTCGGCGAAGGCCTGATGGCCCGGCCCGTCATCGACCGCATCCGCGCCGAGCGGCCAGACGTCCAACTCGCCTACACCTTCTTTTCACCCAGTGCCGAAACGTTCGCGCAGTCGGTTGGTGCCGACGTCACCGACTACCTCCCGTTCGATACCGAAGCGGCGGCGCAGGCGATGCTGCACGCGCTCACGCCATCCGTCATTCTGTTCAGCAAACTCGACGTCTGGCCAGTGCTCGTTGAAGCAGCGGTCAGCGATCAGGTACAGCTGGTGCTCACCTCCGCAGCCCTGAGCGAATCGTCGGGCCGCCGATCCGCGCTGGCGCAGCTCCTGCTGCGCGACGCCTACAGAGCGCTCGACGCCGTCGGCGCCGTCCATGCCGACGACGCGGCCCGGCTCGTCGCGCTCGGCGTTCGCGCCGATCGCATCACCGTTACCGGCGATGTGCGGTACGACCAGGTCTGGGAGCGTGCGTCCGCGCGCCGCGCCAACCGCGAGCTCCTCGCGCGACTGCAGTCCGATCGACCGACGATCACCGCCGGCAGCACTTGGCCCGGCGATGCGGCCTGCCTGTTCGACGCGTGGCCGGCGATTTGCACGGCCGTGCCGCGTGCTCGACTGCTCATCGCAGCGCACGAACCCACGGCCGCCACGACGCAGTCGCTCCAGTTACGCACGGCACAGATGGGGCTCACTGCCGCCGTGCTCGACCGGGCGACGTCCGAAACCGACGTCATCATCGTCGACACGGTCGGCGTGCTCGCCGACCTGTATGCGCTGGCAACCATTGCCTTCGTCGGTGGCGGCTTTCACTCCGCCGGCCTGCATTCAGTGCTCGAGCCCGCCGCATTCGGTGCACCCGTCTTCGTGGGGCCGCGTCACACCGCGAGCCGTGATGCGATGACGCTGCTGCAGGTGGGCGGCGGGTTCGCCGTCACGTCGGGCGCCGAACTCTCGGCGCAGGCGATCCCGCTGCTGACGGACCCGGAAATGCGAACGCGCGCCGGGGAGCGCGCGCGTGACGTGGTGACTGCTGGCCTCGGTGCCGCGGTAAAATCCGCGGCGCTGATCCTGCCGCTGCTCAAGCCCTTACGGCTTTCTCGGTAACAACGCGCACCTGGTCGTCGGCGACCTGCACGAACCCGCCCTCGACCTTGAACGACTGACCGTCGCCGAGCCGAAGGGTCCCCGTGCCAAGCACCGTCACCATCGGCGCATGTCCCGTGAGGATTCCCACCTCACCGTCGAATGCCGGGGCGATGACAGATGATGCGTCGCCCTCGAAGAGCGTCGCTTCCGGCGAAATGATGCTGACCTTGAGCATACGTTAGCCGAGCTTCTTGGCGTTTTCGACCACTTCGTCGATGCCACCGCTCATATAGAACGCCTGCTCCGGCAGGTGGTCGAACTCGCCGCCCACCAGGCGCTCAAAGCTGCTGATGGTCTCCTCAAGCTTCACGTACTTGCCCGGAATGCCCGTGAACTGCTCGGCCACCGAGAAGGGCTGCGACATGAAACGCTGCAGGCGGCGCGCACGACCGACGATCTTCTTGTCGTCTTCGGCGAGCTCGTCCATGCCAAGGATCGCGATGATGTCCTGGAGTTCCTTGTAGCGCTGGAGGATGCGCTGGACCTCGGTCGCTACGGCATAGTGGCGCTGGCCAACGAACTGCGGATCGAGGATGCGCGAGCTGGAATCGAGCGGATCAACGGCGGGGTAGATACCGAGCTCCGTGATCTTGCGGCTGAGCACGACGGTCGCGTCCAAGTGGGCAAAGGCGGTAGCCGGCGCCGGATCGGTGAGGTCGTCGGCAGGCACGTAGATGGCCTGCACCGAGGTGATCGAGCCGTTGCGGGTCGAGGTGATGCGTTCCTGCAGATCGCCCATCTCCGTGGCGAGCGTCGGCTGGTACCCCACGGCGCTCGGCATGCGGCCGAGGAGCGCGGACACTTCAGACCCGGCCTGCGTGAAACGGAAAATGTTGTCGATGAACACGAGCACATCGGCGTTTTCCTTGTCGCGGAAGTACTCGGCCACGGTAATGCCCGAGAGACCGACGCGGAGGCGCGCACCCGGCGGCTCGTTCATCTGGCCGTAGACGAGCGCGACCTTATCGAGCACGCCCGATTCCTTCATTTCGAGATAGAGATCGTTGCCCTCGCGGGTACGCTCGCCAACGCCACAGAACACGGACTTGCCGCCGTGACCCTTCGCGACGTTGTTGATGAGTTCCATGATGACGACGGTCTTACCGACGCCGGCGCCGCCAAAGAGGCCAATCTTGCCGCCCTTCACGAACGGGGCGATGAGGTCGATGACCTTGATGCCCGTCTCAAACACTTCCGTCTTCGGCTCGAGATTGACGAAGTCGGGGCGTTTGCGGTGAATCGGCCAGCGCTCAGCCGTCGCGGGAATGGCGGGGCCGTTGTCGACCGGCTCGCCGAGGACATTCAGGATGCGGCCGAGCGCCGGGGCGCCGACTGGAACAGAAATGGCAGCACCGGTGTCCACGGCGTCCATGCCGCGCACCACACCATCGCTGGTGCTCATACAGACCGCGCGCACCTGGTTGCGGCCGATGTGCTGCTGCACTTCGGCGGTGACCTTGATCGGCTGTCCCGAGTCGGTGGTCGAGTTGATCACGAGCGCGTTGTAGATCTCGGGCAGGTGACCGTTCTGGAACGCGACGTCGAGCACGGGGCCGATGATCTGAACGATCGTTCCGATATTAGTTGCAGTCGCAGTTGTCATGAGACGAGTAGACGGGAGACAGGAGACGGAAGCCGAAGAACAACTCAGTCGAGTGCTGCTGCGCCGCCAACAATCTCGGCGATTTCTTGCGTGATGCTCGCCTGGCGGGCCCGATTGTATGTGCGGCGAAGCACGTTGATCATTTCACCCGCGTTGTCCGTGGCGTTCTTCATGGCCGCGCGGCGCGCGGCCTGTTCGGCGGCGACCGTTTCGACGAGTGCGCGGTAGATCGCGTTGCGCACGTAGGCGGGCAATAGCGCGGCGAGGATCTCGCCAGCCGACGGATACAACAGGTAGTCGCGCTTGAGGGCACCGGCCTGCGGACGTGCGACCGGCAGCACTGGCACGCTGGCCGGCGGCGACGAAAGCGCGGACTTGTACTGAGACTGCACCACGTAGACCGCGTCGAGATCGCCGGCGGCAAACGACGCCATCAGGGCATCGACGAGCGACGCCGCATCGGCGGCGGTTGGCTTGTCGGTAATGTCCGTGCGCTGCGTGGTGAGCTCGCGTCCGATGTACTTGAAGTAGCCGATGCCCTTGCGGCCCACCACGTGCAGCTCAACCGCCGTACCGGCCGCGTCGAGGCGCGCGACGAGGGCGCGGGCTTCCTTGATCAGGTTCGAGTTGAACGCACCGGCGAGACCGCGGTTCGACGTCAACAGGATCACGGCGGCGCGCTTGGCGGTCGCGGGCTGGCGGAGGAGCGGGAACGCTCCGGCCAGTTCAGCATTGTACAGACTGGAAATCACTTCGGTGAGCGCGTGCGCGTACGGCCGCGCGGCGATGACGCGATCGACGGCGCGCTTCATTTTCGATGTCGCGACCATTTCCATCGTGCGCGTGATCTTGCGCGTGTTCTCGGTGGTCTTGATGCGACCTAGAAGCTCGCGTCCCTTAGCCATGGACCACCACGACCACTTCGAAGAGAGCGTGCACTGGAGACCGTAGGCAGAAGCCGTTGAACCGCAACTACTTGGCCAACTTTTTGTATTCGTCGATGCCGCGGCGGAGCTCCGCCTCGGTGTCCTTCGAAATCGCCTTCTCAGCGCGGATCGTATCACCGACCTGCGGGAACTGCGCCTTCATGAAGGCGTGGAAGCCCGACTCCCACTCCCGAACCTTGGCGGTGTCGACGTCGTCGATGTAGCCGTGAATCGTGGCGAAGATGATCATCGCCTGCGACTCGAATGCCATCGGCTGGTACTGGCCCTGCTTGAGGATCTCTACCGTGCGCGCGCCACGCTCGAGCTGCTTCTTGGTGGCGGCATCGAGATCGCTGGCGAACGCCGAGAATGCTTCGAGTTCGCGGTACTGCGCGAGGTCGAGGCGGAGACGGCCGGCCACGCCCTTCATGGCCTTGGTTTGCGCGGCGCCACCGACGCGGCTCACGGAAATACCGACGTTCACGGCCGGACGCACGCCGGAGTAGAACAGATCGCCCTCAAGGAAGATCTGACCGTCGGTAATCGAGATCACGTTCGTCGGGATGTAGGCCGACACGTCGCCGGCCTGCGTCTCGATGATTGGAAGCGCGGTGAGCGAGCCACCCGGCTTGAGAATCGTCTTGCCGTCCACGACCGAGGGATCGTTGCTGAGCTTCGCGGCGCGCTCGAGGAGGCGTGAGTGGAGATAGAACACATCGCCAGGGAACGCCTCGCGGCCCGGCGGGCGGCGCAGCACCAACGAGAGCTGGCGGTACGCCGCGGCCTGCTTGGAGAGATCATCGTACACCGCGAGCGTTGCCTGGCCTTCGTTGTACATGAAGTACTCGGCCATCGCGGCGCCCGAGTAGGGCGCGATGTACTGCATCGGCGCCGGGTCGGAAGCCGTCGCGGCAACGACGATCGTGTACTCCATCGCGCCGGTTGCCTTGAGCCGCTCGACAACGCTCGCCACGGTTGAGGCCTTCTGGCCGATGGCGACATAGACGCAGATGACGCCCTGGCCCTTCTGATTGATGATTGTGTCCACGGCGATCGCGGTCTTGCCCGTGCCGCGGTCGCCGATGATCAGCTCGCGCTGCCCGCGACCAATGGGAATCATCGAGTCGATCGCTTTAATGCCCGTCTGCAGCGGCTCCTTCACAGGCGAGCGCACGATGATGCCGGGCGCCTCGCTTTCCACTTTGCGGGTGTGCTTCGCGTTGATCGGGCCCAGTCCGTCGATCGGACGGCCAAGCGGATCGACAACACGGCCGACGAGTTCCGGACCGACCGGTACTTCGAGCACGCGTGCCGTACGGCGGACTTCGTCGCCTTCCTTCAGCTGCAGGTAGTCGCCAAGAACGACGGCGCCGATGTTGTCTTCTTCGAGGTTCAGCGCGAGGGCGGTGATCTTCGCGCCGGTCTCGGAGCTGGTGACCTCGAGCATCTCGCCAGCCATGGCTTTCTGGAGGCCGTAAATGCGGCAGATTCCGTCCTTCACCTCGAGCACCGTACCGACCTCTTCGACATCGAGAGAGTTCAGGTTGGCCGCTTCGATTTCGCGAAGGAGGATGTCCTTGATTTCACCGGGGCGGAGCGACGTCTGCGTAGCCATGAAATAGTCAGAAAGCTGAGTGGGGTCTTCGGGCGGTCAGTTAACGCTTGTGAAAAATATCACAAGCTCATTCGTGCGCAAGCGACGAATCGCACACGAATAAGAGAGCGTGCTTGGGCGGCCACCGCTAGACAGGACTGGCGAGTTCAGCCCCGGCTTCGGGCGCGCCCTTGTCGAAATCGCTCGATGATGTCGCCGGTGCGGAGCCGCGCGAGTGAGGCCGAGCGGGTACCACAGACGCGCTGCGCGGTACTCGTGAGGTGGGACGGCGAGGCGTACTCCAGCACGCGCGCAACGTCGGCAGCATCGTAGCCGGGGCTTTTCGAAAGTTCGGCGGCCGCGATCACGCGGACGAGGTCGATGATCCGTTTGAGGTTCGGGGCGCCCGCGGTCGCGAAGCTGCGCGAGAGATGTTCCCGCGTGATCCCGAGCGCGCGCGCCAGCAGGTCGGTGCGGACCGGGCGTCCACCCCGCCCCACGATCCAGCGCCAAGCCCGGCGC
>Ga0049085_10000518_pt1 | contig 15104 bp, 14 predicted proteins | sample GreLakmeSU08MSRF_FD_66721 | JGI IMG/M metagenome (GOLD analysis project Ga0049085, IMG submission 66721) | Freshwater lentic microbial communities from great Laurentian Lakes, MI, USA - Great Lakes metaG SU08MSRF | ecosystem: Environmental > Aquatic > Freshwater > Lake | place: Great Lakes... | reverse complement strand
TGCCGATGTCGCGAAGAAGTTCGCGGCCGATTCTGCCGCCGACGTTGAGACTGACCGCGTCGCCGCCGTCGCCAAGATTGGCGAGAACATCAAGATCACCCGCCATCAGCGACTCGATGTGCAAGGGGCCGGCGCCGTCGCCGCCTACATCCACACCGGCGCGAAAGTCGGTGTGCTCGTCGAAGTCGGCTGCGGCAAAGAAGCCACCACCGCGAGCGAGGATTTCAAGCAGTTCGTCCGCGACATCACCCTCCAGATCGCCGCGGCCCATCCCATCGCCGTCAGCCGCGAGCAGATCTCGGCCGAGGTCATCCAGCGCGAAGACGACATCGCCCGTAACTCCGACGCGCTGAAAGGCAAGCCCGCCGCCGCGATGGAGAATATCCTCAAAGGCAAACGTGAGAAGTTCTTCCAGACCACCTGCCTCATCGATCAAGGCTTCGTGAAGAATCCTGATGTGACCGTGAAAGCTCACCTCGGCGCCATCGCCAAGCAGCTCGGCGACGAGTTGACTGTACGCCGCTTCCTCCGTTTCCAAGTCGGCGAAGTTCTCGCGTAACGTAAGCGAGCCAACGAACCCATTTCATACCGCGGCTCCGAAAGGGGGCGCGGTTTTTGTTTGCAGGCTTGAAGAAACTTGGCCGCCACGCCTTTTTCTTCCCGTTGGATTGACGCTTCGCGCGGGCGTTGCTACAAAGCTCTCTGCGTATGACACGAGCCGCCAAGCCCAAGTACCGCCGCATTCTCCTCAAGCTCAGCGGCGAGGCATTGGGCGGCGAGTCGGGCCAGGGCATCTGCCCCGAGGTGGTGCACGACATGGCGCGCCAGATTCACGCGGTGCGCGAGCTCGGTGTGGAAATCGTGATCGTGGTCGGCGGCGGTAACATTTTCCGCGGTCTCTCCGGCAGCGAACGCGGCATCGACCGCTCGACGGGCGATTACATGGGCATGCTCGCCACTGTGATCAATGCGCTCGCGCTGCAGGACGCGCTCGAGAAGACTGGCGTTCCCACGCGTGTGCAGAGCGCCATCACGATGAATCAGGTGGCCGAGGCGTTCATCCGCCGGCGCGCGGTGCGGCATCTCGAGAAGGGCCGCGTGGTCATCTTCGGCGGCGGCACCGGCAATCCCTATTTCTCGACCGACACCGCCGCGGCGCTTCGCGCGAACGAGATGCATGCCAATGTGATTCTCAAGGCGACGAAGGTGGACGGCATTTACGACAGCGATCCGAAGAAGAATCCGAAGGCCAAGCGCTTCACGCGCATCACTTACATGGAAGCGCTCCAGCGGCAGTTGAAGGTGATGGACGCCACTGCCTTCTCGCTCTGCATGGACAACAAAATGCCGATCATCGTCTTCGATCTTTTCAAGCCGAACAATATCAAGCGCGTCGTGCTCGGCGAGAAGGTCGGCACGATGGTCTCGAATTGAGCGCAGCCGCCGCGCGAACGAACTTTTGACCGTTCCACTTTGATCTGAAATCTGAAGGAAAAATTATGGCACTCGATGACATTCTGTTGGAAGCCGAAGAAAAGATGCTCAAGAGCGAGGAGCATCTCGTGCACGAACTCACTGGCGTGCGCACCGGCAAAGCCTCGCCGTCGCTCGTCGAAAACATCGTCATCGAGGTGTATGGCTCGACCATGCGCATCCGCGAAGCGGCCACGATCACCTGTCCCGAGTCGCGCTCGCTGCTCATCCAGCCGTGGGACACCACGAACACGCAGGCCATCGAGAAGGGCATCCTCAAATCCAATCTAGGCCTCAACCCTTCCGTGCAGGGCAAGGTCATCCGCATCAATCTCCCCGAGCTTTCCACCGAGCGCCGTCAGGAGTTCGTGAAGCTCGTCAAGAAGATGACCGAGGAAGCGCGCGTGGCGATCCGCCACAACCGCCGCGAAGCGCTCGAGCTCGCGAAGAAGGTCGGCAAAGATGGCGGCGTAACCGAGGACGACGTGGAAGCCGCCGAGAAGGAAGTCCAGAAGCTCACCGACCAATACATCGGCAAGCTCGACGCCCATCTCGCCACGAAGGAGAAGGAGATCATGACCGTTTGACGAGCCTTGCGCCGTCCCTTCCCCGTGTTACACTGAACAGCCTCGGGAACAATCCCGCTTAAAATTTATGCATCCCACTTTCTCAAACGAATTCGTCGAAACGAAGACCAACGAGCTGTGCCAGACCATTCTCGCGCAGCCCGATTTTGGCGACCTCTTCAAGAAGATCGAGACCTTCCTCGGCGACGAAGGCGCCAAGTACCAGTATCAAATGCTGAGCGATCGCGGCGCGATGCTGCAGCAGAAGCAGGAGAGCGGCGGCAAAGTCAGCGATGAGGAAGTCACCGACTTCGAGACGGCCCGCGCGACGTTCCTCGAGAACCCCGTGGCCAAGGATTTTCTCGCCGCGCAGCAGGAAGTGCGGCGCGTGCAGGACGCCATCCACCAGCAGATTGCCAAGACCTTTGAGCTCGGCCGGTTGCCGAAGATCGAAGACTACGATGACGGCAGCTGCGGTACCGGTTGCGGTTGCCACTGAGCGACGGTACCCGTCACTTCACTTCAGCAATTCCCGCAGCACCCGTCCGTCCACGTCCTTCATCTCAAGGCCGAGCAACGCCGCGACTGTCGGCGCCACGTCGAGATTCGCGATCCGCTCCAAACGCGCACCGGACTTGATGCCGCGGCCCCACGCGAGGAAGACTCCATCCATCTCGCGGTCGCTGTTCAGATAACCGTGATGACCGACGTACACATCAGGCGTCACGTCGGACACCACCTCCTCGCCAATCGGTGAAACGTGAAAACCGTAGCCGCCTTTCGCGAGCAGAATCAAATCACCAATCTGCCCATTCTGTTCCGGTGATGGCAAACCGAGCGCGGGATAATCTTTCGGCTCAACAACCCGTTCGATGCCTTCAACCTTCGCCAGTAATTCCTTCAAGCGCGGCAAAAGTGCCGCGCGTTTCTCGGGGTTGGTCACGAAAACCATCGCGCTGCCGCCGAGCACGGAAACATACCCATCGCACCTCGCCACCGTCGGCCCGGCTGTTTGCAGCAACCCTTCACGCCGTAGAACGATGTTCGGGCGGATGATCCGTTTGGCCGTCTTGAATCCGTGATCGGTCGTGATGACCAGCGTCACCTTCTCCTTCAAGCCTGCGGCCTCGATGCCGTCGAGCAATTCGCGCACGCACGCATCGGCGTAAGCGAATGCCGTGTGGCTCGCCGGCGAACCGGGACCGTATTTATGATTGTGCGCGTCGGTCACCAGCAGATGGAACAGCAGCAGGTTCGGCCGGCGCGTGGTCGCGATGTGCGTGGCGGCCTTCGTCCAAATCATATCGCGCCACGCGGGATTGCGTTTGGTGAACTCGCGAAAGCCGGCCGCGTCAATCACACCCGCGGCGGCGAGCTCCTTCTCGATGACGCCGTTCGGATTCGGGATTTCCGGAAACTCCCACGTTAGCGTCATCGAGTTTGTCGTCGGCACCCAGTCCACCTGCGCGGTGCTGAGGCCGGACTTGAAGGCGAGGTCGTACACCGTCGGTACGCGCACCAGCACGTTCTTGTCCTTCCACGGCTCGAGCTTCGGCGGCAAGCCAGCGGGCCGCAGCAGCAGACCGTTGTAAAGCACACCGTGCTTCGCGGGCGTCACGCCGGTGACGAGTGTGGTGTGGTTCGGCCACGTCACAGCGGGGTTCGAAATCGTCATCGCCTTCGCCGACGCACCTTCGCGCGCCAACTTGCGAAGTGTCGGCACCGGCAACGTCGGATCTTCCCACAACCAGGCGGGGAAACCGTCGATCGTAATCAGTACCACCATCCGCTCCTTCGGCGGAATCTCGGCGGCGAATGCGGAGGATACGAGACATGCGCAAGCCAGCAGCGCGGCAATGAACTGTTTCATGCGCGTGAGCGTAGAAGGGCTGCGAACGCGCGGCAAGCGGACGGTGCATTATGAAAAAGAAAGTTTCCGTCAACGAGCCGCCCCGCTACGGTTCGCTTATGAACAACCTCTCGCGTCGTGAGTTTCTGAACTGTGCCAGCCTCGCCACCGCCGGTCTCGCCATCGCTCCGGCCAGCCACGCCATCGAACCGTTCAAACGCCTCGGCAAGCCGACCCTGCGCTTGAGCCTCGCAGCCTATTCGTTCCGCCAATTCTTCAAGGACGGTACGCGGCAGGAGAAAGGCGCTGGACCGGCGCGCACCATCGACTTTTTCCAGTTCCTCGATTTCTGTGCCGACCACGGCTGCGAAGGCGCGGAATTGACCAGCTACTTTTTCCCGAAGGAGACTGACGACGCTTTCCTGCACCGGCTGCGTCGGCACGCCTTCCTGCGCGGGCTCGCCATCAGCGGCACGGCAGTGGGCAACAATTTCACGCATCCGAAAGGCGAGGCACGCGACCGCGAAATCGCGTTAGTGAAACTTTGGACGGATCGCGCCGCCGCGCTCGGCACAGCTCACGTACGTATCTTCGCTGGACAAAGCAAAACCCCGGCGAAGGCTGACGCGGAAAAGAACATCATCGGCGCGCTCGAAGAATGCTGCGATTACGCCGGCAAAAAGGGCGTGTTCCTCGGCCTCGAAAACCACGACAGCATCGGCACGGCGGAGAATCTCATCCACTTGATCAAGATGGTGCAAAGCCCGTGGCTCGGCGTGAATCTCGATTCGGGAAACTTCCGCACAGCCGATCCGTATGCGGACTTCGAGCAAGCCCTGCCTTACGCGGTGAACATCCAGCTCAAGACCGAGATTCGCCGAGTCGGCGCGGCCAAGTCCGAGTTGGCCGATTTGCCGCGCCTCGTGAAACTGATGCGCGCAGCGAATTATCAGGGGTTTGTCGCCCTCGAATACGAGTCAGCCGAAGATCCGTTCATCGCTATTCCGCCGACGCTGCAGCAGCTGAAGAAACTCTTTGCAGCCTGACGAGCGACGCCGTCTGAAGATCACTTCCCCGCGGTCGCGCCGGACGAACCGTTGCCGGCGTTCTTCACGTGCTTATTAAACCACGCGAGCATCTCGTGCAGCGTGTGGCCGACCGACTCGCGCGCGACGTAGATGTGCGATTCGAAGGGCAGCATCACCAATCGTGCGGTTCCACCGTTGCCATTGATCGCGTCGAAAAGGCGCTCGCTCTGCTCGGGAAATGTGCCGGGGTTGTTGTCGAACTCGCCGTGGATCAGCAGCAACGGCTCCTTCAGCTTGTCGGCGTGCAACAACGGCGAAACCTTGATGTACGTCTCCGGCGCTTCCCACAAAGTGCGGCGCTCATTCTGAAAACCGAACGGCGTGAGCGTGCGATTGTAAGCGCCGCTACGGGCCACGCCGGCGCGGAAGATGTCCGTGTGCGCCAGCAGATTCGCCGCCATGAACGCCCCGTAGCTGTGACCGCCCACGCCGACACGGCGCGCGTCGGTCACGCCGAGCTCCACCGCCTTATCCACCGCCGCCTTCGCCGCGGCGATAATCTGCGGCACGAAAGTGTCGTTCGCCGTCTTCGGATCACCGATTACCGGCAGCGATGCATTGTCCAGCACCGCGAAGCCCTGCAGTGCAAAAAAGAGATGCAGCGAACCGGTGAATCGCGTGAATCGGTGCGGCGAAGAAACCTGCTGAGCCGCAAGATCGCCGTCGGTGAACTCGCGCGGATACGCCCAGAGAATCGTCGGCAGCGGCTTGCCGGCTTCGTGACCGGGCGGCAGATAAAGCGTGAAAGAGAGCGGCACGCCGTCTTCGCGCTGATAGGTGACGAGCTGCTTCTTCACCGCGCGCAATTCTGGAAATGGGTCGCGGAATTGCGTGAGCGGCCGCGGTTCGCCGGTGCCGTGCAGGAAATAATTCGGCGGCTCGACCGCCGTCTCGCGGCGCGTGATGAATTCCGAACCATCATTCTTCACGAAGGCCACCACGCTCTCGTAGCTCGTGTCGTCGCAGCGGAAAACGCGCTTGGCCTCGAGTGTCGCCACATCGAGCCGGTCGAGAAACGGCCGGTCGCCCTCGGACGATGCACCTTGGCCAGTGAGGAAAATCGCGCCATCCGACATGCGCATCGCACGCTTGCCGTTCGGCAACGAACGCATCAGCGGCGTGCCGGGATGATTGAATCGTTCTTGCGACGAGAGATCCCACAGCAGGCGCGGCGCGACCTCCGTTTTATCTAGGTTGAACAGCCACGTGCGATACCAGCGCCGGCTGCTTTGGAACTCACGCAGCAACGCCGTCTGCCCATCTTCGCCCCACGTGACGGCCGAGAAACGATGCTCCATCCGCGCCATCTCACGCGGTTCATCTGCGAACGGCGCGGCCCAAAGCAGGACGCGGTCGCGACGCTCGGCTTTCGCACGCGGATCGCCGCCATCGAGCGCCTCCACCCACGCCAGCGTGGCCGGCGCAGTCGGTTGCCAGTGGTGACTACGCGGTTGATCCACGACGCCGCCAACCGTAAGATTTTCGCCCGACGGATGCTCGGCGAGCGGCTTCACCACTTGTCCCGCGCGATCCCACACCTCGAATTTTTTTGCGAACAGCGGAATCGGCACCTGATACGAGTAGGGGCGGCGAATGCTCTCCACTAGCAGGAATCGCCCATCCGGCGACGGCTCCACAGCTGCGAACACACCGGGCTTTCCGAGCGATACGACTTGGCCCGAGCGCGCGTTCACCAACGCGAGCTGCGCCGTGAGATAGTGGTCGAACAGTTCCTCATCATGCGCGCTCTCCAGCAGATCCTGATACGTCCGCACGGGCGCAGCCTTCGCGCCAGTCTCCTGCACCGTCGGACCGACCGGCGCCGCGGGCGCGATCGGCGGCTTCCCGCGCTTCGCCGGCACCGCCTTGCAAATGATGTGCTGGCTGTCGGGCATCCATTGGAAGATTTCGCCGAACGCGCCGTTGAGCGCCGCGCCTTTCAACACCTTCAACTGCCCGCTCTGCGCGTCGCCGATTAGGAGTTCCAACTGCGTCGAACCGTAGCGCACCACCGCGAAGAGTTTTCCATCCGGCGACCACACGGGGAAACTGATACGCGAATTGTCCGGCAACACCACCTTGCGTTCTTTGCCGTCAACAAACGTCTTGAGCGTCAACCCCACGAAACCCGGCGCGCCGTGCGGCCCGTTGTTCTGCGGGTTCACGCGCTGGCCGGCCAGCCGCACCATCGGCCGCGCCAACTCGGCGATGGCGGGATGCCGCAAGCCCTGCACCAGCAGCATCCGGTCGCGCGCGGGGCTGAGCGAAATCTGCGGGGCATCGGGCGCGGCGAGAATCTCCGCGATGTCCGCGGGCGGCTTCTGATAAATCAGCTGCGCCGCGAAAGCTGTCGCCGTGAACAACAACACGAGGCAACACACCACTGCGGCGCAGAGAAAACGCGCAGGCGTGAAGACGATGTTGTGTTGCCGATACATTACTTTCTTTGAAGGGTCGAATCATCGCTCCGCCGCGCATCTGCCGCAAGCCCAAGAATCTGAAAAGACGTTGCGCTTGAGAGGCGTATGAAAGCGCGTCATCATCCTCAGGCAATGGACCGTGTCCTCATTCCGCTCTCGCTCGCCGTGCTGCTGGCGTTGACCGCTTGCCGCACGCCGGAAAAGAAGCCGGCGACTGTCATCACGCAACCGCCGCCGGTCACCGTCGCGCCCACGCCGAAACCCGCACCAACACCTCAAGTAACACCTGCACCGGCGAAAAAGGTTTTCCACAGCGAGAAACTCGCGGCGATGGACGCCGCCATTGCACAAGCCATCTCGGAGATGAAACTGCCCGGCGGCGTTCTCTGGCTCGAACGCAACGGCATCACTTATTCAAAAGTATCCGGCCACCGCGCCATCGCGCCGCAGGCGGAACCGATGAGCGCCGACACGATTTTCGACGCCGCTTCGCTCACCAAATCCATCGCCACCGCGCCAGCCATCGCGATGTTGCTCGAACGCGGCCGTTTGAAACTGGACGCGCCCGTGCGCGAGTTCATTCCGGAGTTCAGCGGCGAGGGACGCGAGAATGTCACCGTGCGGCATCTGCTCACGCACACGTCGGGGCTGCGTCCCGGCCTGAGTTTGGCTCAACCGTGGCAAGGCGCCGCGAAGGCCGTGCAGCTCGCTTGTGGAGAGAAATTACAATCGGCGGTCGGCACGAAGTTCGTTTACAGCGACATTAACTTCATCTTGCTCGGCGAACTGGTGCGGCGCGTGACTGGCGAATCGTTGGATGCGTTTGCAGCGCGTGAAATCTTCGGCCCTCTAAAAATGAACGATACCGGCTTCCGCCCCGGCACATCCGCGCGATCACGCATCGCGCCGACGACAGCGACGAACAATGTCTACCTGCGCGGCGAAGTGCATGATCCGACGGCGCGACGGATGGGTGGCGTGGCCGGTCACGCGGGGTTATTCACGACCGCGAACGATCTCGCGCGTTTCTCGCGAATGCTGCTGAACGGCGGCGAGTTGGACGGCGCACGCGTGTTGCGGGCTGAAACGGTGCTGCTGATGACGAGCGTGCAATCGCCTGCGGCTGTGTCCGCGCGGCGCGGCTTGGGTTGGGACATTGATTCGCCGTACAGCGGCCCGCGCGGCAAGCTCTTCCCCATCGGCTCGTTCGGCCACACCGGCTGGACCGGCACGTCTGTCTGGATTGATCCGTTCTCGCGCACGTTCGTGATCTTTCTCGCGAACCGCAACCATCCCGCCGACGGCGGAAGCGTGGTCGCGCTCCGTTCGCAGCTCGGCACGCTGGCGGCTGAAGCGGTGGTGGATTTCGATTTTACGAAGGTGCCCGGCGCGCTTCCACGAAAGGAATGAGCAGGCAGAAGAGGTCAGTCCCGACGTGAACGGTTCAGTAACGCTTCTTTTTCTTCGGCACGGGCGGCAACGTTTTCTTGGCCTCGGGCTTCAATTCAATCGTCGCCGTCGGACGCCACGGTTCCTCGCGACCGTTCACGATGAGCGCGCGTGGCAACAGCTCGATGCCGTGACCGAAGAGATTCAGCGTCACCACACCCGGCAGATACATCAAATCGTGATAGAGAAACTCGCCGGCCGGCACGGTCTGCTGCGGTGTGTCGAAGCGGATAGTGGCGGGCACGAAATTCGTCGGCACACGTTCGCCGGCGAAGATGAGTTGGAACCGCTCCACGCCGAGCGAGGGCTGGTGGATGACGACGGCCGGAACGCCGTTCGTGTCGGCGGTGAACTCGAGCTGCCACGGCCCTTTGCGCGTGCGCAGGTGGCCATCGCACGAGTAGAACGTCGCATACGTAATCAGCGCGATGACGAAGGCGATCGCGGCGGGTTTGAGCAGGCTGTCCCGTTGCATCGGCGCAAGCTTCGCGGGCGCGAAAGCAAAGTCAAGCGAGCGACTGCGCGCGGTCTGACAGCGTTACAATGGCGGCGGCGTGGCGGCGGCGCGTTTCGCTTCGTGCAGCAGGTTGAGTCCGGTGAAGAGTCCCCACAACCACGCAGCCGCGAAGAGCGCGAGTCCACTCACGGCCACGCCGAGTGGGAGCCAGAGACCGGAGAGTTCCACGATGCCTTCGCCCATGGCTTCACGGTTCTTCAGAATCCAACCGAGCGACCAAACCGCGCCCGTGCCGGAGGCGCAGAAGCCGAGCACGGCGAGCGTGATTTGCGCCCAGCCTACCGCGCGGCTCGCGATCACCGAGCCAAGCCCGGGCAACACCAGCAGGTTGCTCAACAGACAGGCGCGTGCCTTGGCGACATCAAGCATTGGGCTCAGACGCAGACGGCGTGGCGCCACCGCGCACTCCGAAGAGTTCTTCGTAGGCGTTGACGTAGGCGAAGAGCATCCACGGACCCGTCACCAGTCCACCCAGACAGAAACAGAATAGGCCGGCTATATTGATGAGGCTAGTTACGAAGACGAAGGCGAAGGTCTTCCACCAATGTTTGCCGACGACTTTCCAGCTCGTGACGATCGCCTGCCAGAAATCCATCTTGCGATCCACCACCAGCGGCAGCGTGAAAGCCCAGCGGACGCTCAGGTAAATCAGCGGCACAAACGCGGTCACGAGGAGCACCGCGCATCCCGCCAGCGCCGCTTCGGTTGGAAGTTGGTGACCTTTCTCGAAACGAACACCCATGATAAACAGCGTCACCCCCGTGAGAGTGATGCCCGGCAGCATCGCGACGAACGCCAAAATACCCTGCACAATCTGAGCGAGCACCAGATGGACGAAGTTGCGCTTGAAGCCCGAGAAAAGGTCTTCCACACCGCTCTGTTGTCCACGGGAACTCTTGATGAAGAAATAGAGCAAGCCGCCCATCAACGGCCCGCTGACCACCATGCTCGCCAGCGAGAAGATAAGGCCAAGGCAGGGAATCATCCCCAACAGTGAGATGACAATGATGATGAAGCCGTAGAGCAACACGACGCCCACGGCCACGCCGAAGTTCGCCTTCATCAAATCCCAGCCGCGGCTCATGCAATCGCCGATGTTCAGATGGAAATCGCGCGTCAACACATCGGCCGGCAGCGGCACTTCACCCTCGACGCTGCCCGCACTGCCGATTGGCCGGAACCCCGACACTGGCTTAAAACCCTGCACCGGCGGTGCGCTGGCGGCACCACTCGCGCCCGGTAGCAAGGCGGCCAATTCCGGATGGCTCGACAACGGCTGAAACGTTCCGCCTTCCTTCTGCACCTGGGTTTGGCCGTTGGCTCGGCCCTGTGCGATCCATTGCTGAATCTGCTCAAGAGCAATCGGACCGTATTCGTTGCCGTCGCCGCCGATGATTGTGTACATAACTAGTTGGTTGAGTTACCCGTGCCTTTTAGGTGAAGCCCGCAGCGAAAGCAAGCGGCCGCTCAACTGTTCCGCGCGAAGATCTTGCCGGGAAGCTGCCGCACCAACCGTTTCATCTCCAAGCCGAGCAGCGTCACCGAGACCGTCGCGACGGGCAGGCCAGCATGGCGGATAATCTCGTCAATCTGCCGTTCCTCGTGATCGAGCGCGCCGAGGATTTTCTGTTCGTTCGCAGAAAGCTCGATCGTCAACCGCGCGCCGCCTTCGCTCAATGTGGCCGCGCGATTGCTCGCGGGAAAGAGATACTCGAACTCGCTCAAGATATCCTCGACGTTCTCGCAGAGCTTCGCGCCTGTCTTGATGAGATCGTGGCAACCTTTGCTGCGTGGCGAATCCACGCGGCCCGGCACAGCGAAAACCTGCCGGCCGTACTCGGTGGCGAGACCCGCCGTGATGAGCGCGCCACTCGTGAGGTTCGCTTCGACCACCACCGTGCCGAGCGTCATGCCCGCCACGATGCGGTTACGGATGGGAAAACTCTGTTTGTCCGCCGGTCGGTTGAACGGGAACTGCGTGATGACCGCGCCGGTGGCGGCGATGCGCTCGAACAGTTCCGAGTTCTCTGGCGGGAAGACGATGTTGATGCCGGTGCCGAGCACAGCGATGGTCCGGCCTTTCGCCGCGAGAGCGCCCTGATGCACCGCTGTGTCGATGCCGCGCGCGCCGCCACTCACCACCGTGACGCCCGACGCGGCGAGCTGCCACGCGAGCTTGCGCGCCGTCTCGATACCGTAATGCGTCGTCTGGCGCGAGCCGACCATCGCCACGGCCTGCCGGTCGCGCGGCTCCATCCGGCCTTTCACGTAAAGAACAACGGGCGGATCGTAAATCTCCCGGAGCGACTCGGGATATTCCTCGTCCAGTTGGGTGATCACGCGGCAGCCGAAGTCCTCGACGCGCTTCAGTTCACCGGCGAGGTCCACGGCCTTTTCCCAATTCGAAATGGCCGAGGCGATCTCCGGACCAATACCGCGCACGCGTTGTAATTCCGTGCCGTTGGCGCGCAGAATCGCCGGCGCTTCGCCGAAGTGATCGAGCAGTTGGCGAACGCGGATGGGGCCGACGCCTTCGATGAGGTTGAGCGCGACGAGCGCTTCGTGGGGATTCACGTCCTACTGATAATCCCGAACAGCGGAGAGCGCAAGGTCACCGCGGCGGCAGCAGCACACGCCGGAGCGCATCGAGCATCCCCAGCTCCGCGCCGGGCGCGACCCAGCACCAGTCGTGCAGATTGCCGTCGCGCTCTGCCCAGTGCTGCTCGGTCGGGATGTAGCCAGTCGCGCCATCACCGTAACCGGCCACGAGCACGAACGAATCGGGGCGCAGGTTCTGAGCGGCGAGTTGATATTCCACATACGCCTCGCCGGGCAGGAGGAGAAATTGCGCGGAACCGAAGTCAATCAACGGCACATCAATCGGCCGGCCGGCCGCACTGCGTTTGCGCCAACTCAGCCCCATCGCTGCCAGACATTGCTGGAATGGCGGAACACCGGCGGCGAGTTTCTTCTCAAGCTCCGCCGGGGCGAAGTCGCCCTCTTCACGCACTTTCAATTTCATCGGCGCGTTACGAAAAGCGATCGTTTCCACGGGTTGACGTTTCGTCTCACGCCACGCAGTCGCCATCGCGGCGTGAAGTCGATCGCCGAGTGCGGCGCGATTCGTGCGCGCGCCGTCGTTGTATTTTCCAGCGGTGACGTTCCCGCTGCAACCGGAGAAATAAATCTGGAACACGCCGGGCGTTTCTTTTTGTCGGCGCGCGCGGGCGAGCCCCGGAAAGTCAGCGGAGATCTCGCCCGTGCGGTAGTAGCTCATCGGATGCGTCGCGTAACCGCTCACAGCCGCCAACGGCGTGTCGCCGTTCCAAAAGCTCAGCGTCTTGAGCCACGGATCAATCACGCCATCGCCGGCCTCGCGCGCCAGCACATTGCGCGTCGCGCTGCCGCGGTCGAAACTCGGTTTGCCATCCGGTAACAGATAACGGCGGTTGCTGGCGATCCGCTCCACTTTCGCCTGACCAACGCCGATATGGGTGAACCGGCGTGCTTTGAGCAACGCCGCGCGCAGTGCTTCGGCGACGCGCTGCACCGCCTTCTCGTGAAACTCCAAATCGCACACGCTGCCAGCGAGTTTGCGTGCGCGTAAAATCCGCTCCGCCTCCAAATCCGCCACCGGCGCTTCGTGCTGATGGATGGTCGTGACAAGCACGCGCACCGGTTCGGTTCCCGCCGCTTCAGCCAACGCAGCCCGCCAGCGGTCATACGCGTCGTTGCGGATTTCGCACCAATCCACCGAGACGAACACGATTGGTTTCTCCGCACCGAGAATGACGAACCCGCGTGCGAACAACGGATCGGCGACGGACTTCGCCTGCCACGCGCCGCCCATCATTCCGTGGCCGATGGGCACGGTGACGTCGGCTTCAAAGGTCGCGAGCGAAAACTCCGCAGCCGCGAGAGAGCGGACAAAACAAATCAATGCAACGAACGGCACGAGGCTTCGAAAAAAGGTGCGCATTCCTCTGGTCTAGTGGCGCGGTGCGATGGCGGCAAGTTTCAAATGCTTTTTGACATTCGGCCGTCAAAGTTAACAATCGCGCGAGGATGGCTGTTCCGAAGGAGAATTCCCCGAAGACGACGCCCGAGCAGGCCTGTGACCTGTGCGGTGGTGTGAATCATTTGCTCTTCGCCGAGAAAGGGCGCGGCAGCAGCGCGCTGCGAACGGTCATCTGCCGCGCTTGCGGATTAGTCCACACGAACCCGCGCCCGAGTGAGCAAGCGAACGCGGACTTTTATCACAAGGATTACTGGGGCCAATACAAGAGCCAGTCCGTGCCGGATGAGGCCTTCTTCCGCCGCCGCCTTCCAAAAATAAAGCCGCTGTTGCAACTGCTCCGGCCGCATCTGCGCCCCGGCGTGAAGGTGCTCGAGGTTGGCTGCGGCGTCGGCGCGTTGCTTTGGAGCATCAAGTCGCTCGTCGGCACCGGCACGTTCATCGGCGTGGAGCCGCACGACGGCCACGCCAAGTTCGCGCGCGAAGTGAAGGGCCTCGACGTGCGCAACGCGTTGCTCGAGGAAGTGGAAACGAGTTTGCCGCGCGCACACTTCGATCTCGTCGTGATGAACCACGTGCTCGAGCACACCGTGAGCCCGACGCAGACGCTCACCACACTCAAGCAACTCCTGCGTCCCGGCGGGTTGTTCGCCGCCGAGGTGCCGAACATCGAGGCGCCCGGTTCGCGGCTCTCGCACTTTTTCCACGTGGCGCATCACCACAATTTCTCGCCGCACACGCTGCAGCGATTAGCGGTGAAATGCGGTTTCCGTACGCGCCAAGTCTCGGAGCTCGACGGCGATTTGCCGCGCACGCGGTTGCTCGGCATCTTCGAGAACTCCACGCCGGATCCGGATGTGGCGCTTCATTTCATCCGCGACGACGCGGACGAGCGGGCGACTGCGTTGCGCCGATACGAGCGGTGGTACTGGCTCACCGGCGCGAGCTTGCGAAAGAAAATTACCCACTGGCAGCGCCAGCAGGCGTGAAGTCGGAATAATCTCAGCGCCGAAAGCGCGCGAGGTTTACTTGTCGGAAAGCTTCAGCAACTCCTCAGCGGACCACGGTGCTGTGCGGCTCTTCTCGGTGTCGCGAATCTTTTTGACTTGGTCGGGCGTGACGGCGGAGAAGGTGTGGTTCCAGTCCTTGTTGCGGCGGACGTAGCTGATGACCGAGGCGATCTGCTGGTCGGTCATGTTGTCCTTCCACGGCACCATGGCGTTGTTGAAGTCCAATCCGTTGACCTTGATCGGCCCTTGAATGCCGTGAAGCACGAGGCGGATAATGCGGTTCGGCCCTTCGGTCTTGACCCAATCGGATCCGGCGAGCGGCGGGAATTGTCCGGGCGAGCCGAGGCCGGAGGCTTGATGGCACGCCGCGCAGTTCTGACTGTAAAGCTTGCGGCCTTCGAGAAAGGCGATGCGCTCGGGATCTTTCGGCAGGAAATCTTCGAGTTGCTTGGTGGAAACGTAGGGCGCGAACACTTGGGCGGAGAACTCGCCGTCGCTCTCATCGAGCTTGACCGTTCCGAAATACGCCACGACAGCGAGGGCGACAATCACCCAGATGGGGAAGGCTCCAGCGGCGGCTTTCGGCTCAGCCGCTTCGGGCGGGAGCGATGAAAATTTTTGCGTGTCCGCGTTCATTTCTTGGCAGGGGAATTGGTGCTGGGCGCCGAGAGGGTGGCCGGTTTGGGTTTGGTCGGCAAGGGCGCCTCAAAGAGGGGC
>Ga0049085_10000513_pt1 | contig 15193 bp, 13 predicted proteins | sample GreLakmeSU08MSRF_FD_66721 | JGI IMG/M metagenome (GOLD analysis project Ga0049085, IMG submission 66721) | Freshwater lentic microbial communities from great Laurentian Lakes, MI, USA - Great Lakes metaG SU08MSRF | ecosystem: Environmental > Aquatic > Freshwater > Lake | place: Great Lakes... | reverse complement strand
GATGATCTCACTGTTGGCAAGCGCTTTAAAGGACTCAACCGAGAGACCAAAAAGATGGAAGAACTACGCAAGCGCCAGAACATCCCCGAGCTACTTGCCGGCGATGACGAGGCTATTGACATTGATGCGGATAGCGACGAAGAGTAACAAGCGTCATTTCTAGTACAGTGACATCATGATCACTGAAGACTTTGGCAAATCACTTGTTAATACTTTCAACGATCCATATGTACACAAGGTGCACCTGTTGTTTAACGAGTGGTGGAAAGAAGCGAGTCAGAAAGCAAAAGATTCGTATGTCAAAATCATCAATCAAGATCCTCACTTTGCCGAGTTTGCCAGTGGTGCTCTGTATACCCAGCCAATCGACCTAGATGCCGCCGGCGCCCTTCCACTAGGCACAGTGGGTCGCTCGTATCACGACTGGATTATCGACAACAACTTGATTGCTGCGATCATTACCAACTACGAAGCCCTGCATGATTCGCTAGTAGAAGCAGGCAAACTCGACGGAATGCCCGACGAGATGAAGCATGCAGTGTTGCGCTCGTACCAAACCCACGACTTTCAGCACGTGATTACCGGTTATGACGCCAGCCCATACGGAGAACTTGCATTGCAAGCGTTTGGTCTTGCCCAATTGCAATTTCCATACTTTGCCATGTGGCTCAGTGTCACAACGACCCGCATGACCTACATCAAACCAAACTCGATTACCTCAGCAATGGATGCCATCAGCGCTGGGTGGACACTGGGCCGCAATGTTGCCAATATCCAATGCGAAAAATGGGAAACCATGCTTGACCAACCTCTCGCAGATGTACGAGCGCGTTACGGCCTCACGGGTTCCCCAAGCCTCACGATCTGACTATCCTCGCTACTGTCCAAACACGGCTGTTGTGTTATTTTCGCCACATATCTACTGCAGATTTGACCCATTGACGAAATGCTAGATAAGGTCTGATTGTCAGACCAGTTCTTACATAACCATCAGAGGCCTAAAGGATATATATGGCAATTATTGGCATGAATCATGCGGTGATGTATGTGCGGGATGCTCGCCGTACCCAGTCGTTTTACTCTGAAGTACTCGGATTCACCACTGTTATTGATCATCCATCAGCCGCTTATATCTTCATGCGAGCACCTCAGTCGACCAACCATCATGACATTGCCTTCTTTTCGATTGGTTCTGACAAAACTCCTTCACAAGCAGGCAAAACAACTGTCGGCATGTATCACATCGCTTGGCAAGTTCCGACTCTCGAAGACCTAGAGATTATGCGTCTCAAACTAACGGCGGCAGGTGCCTTAGTCGGACAATCTGATCATGGAGTAAACAAGAGTCTTTATGCACAAGACCCTGATGGTCTTGAGTTTGAAGTGATGTGGCTTGTTCCTGCAGAACAATGGGGAGACGATGAACATATAGCCATTGTTCAACCTCTAGATCTAGTCGCCGATCGTACAAAATTTGAATTACTGGGTTACAAGTGAAACCTGCGACATTTGAACCAGTAACTCGCCGCACAGTTTCGGCTGAAATTAGAAACCGATTAGTAAGCGCAATCACCGACCGCGAACTCGCACCCGGAACGATGTTGGATTCAGAGCGTGTCCTCTGTGAAAAATTTGGGGTTGCCCGCACCACAATTCGCGAAGCAATACAAGGCCTAATTTCTGCAGGCTTTCTTGAATATCGCGGTAATCGGCTCATCGTTGTCGAGCACCTTCCTGACATCACTTTTACAGGTAGCGGACTCCGAGTGGATGATCGCAAACACTTCGTACGCCAACTCTTTGAAGTTCGTCGGGTACTTGAGCCCCAGATTGCTGTATTGGCGGCTGAGCGAGCAACAGACGCAGATCGACACGCAATCATGATCTTGGCCTCATCAAGGCCAGACACACTGGACGAATTCCGTACCATCGATAGAAAATTCCACTCACTCATTTCTCACGCATGTGGCAACAAACTTCTCGACGAAATACATGCAAAGACACTTGGATCGCTGTTTGGGTCGGAAGATTTTCAATCTTTACTGTATGCAGAAGCCAATCGAGCTGAAGTTGACGACATAATTTGCTCTGCATCTGCTGCGCATCAATTAATCGCCGATGCGATTGTGGCGAAACAGAAAAAGAAAACAAATGCGGCTGTCATTGCCCACCTCGCCGATGTCGAACGACGGATGATTGAGCGACTTGTCTAATTATGGACACCATTCGAATTGAAGTCCAACCCAAAGGAGATAATCAATGAACTTCGTCAACGAGTACTGCTACTTTTATGACGAGAGCCTTTTCATCGAGGAGTCCCGTCCAGGGTTTAAAAAAAGAGTTGTGCGCGGAGAGAACCTTGAACTTTGGTTTTGGCGCATTTCTGGTGAGGCGATTGGCTCAATCATTCACCAGCACACCGAAAATGAACAGCTCGGAATCATCGTTCGCGGAAAACTAGATTTCCGTATCGGCCAAAAAGACAATGCGGAACGCGTCGTCTTGTCTGCTGGTGATGTTTACCTTGCACCCAGGACAATCTGGCATGGCGACAGCATGTTTATCGGGGATGAAGAACTCAACGAGGTGTGGATCCTTGACGTGTTTTCACCACCCCGCCAAGACACACTCAAGAAATAAGAGGAGAAACAGATGAAAAAACAAGCAGATTGGCGCCTTGCTGTAGATATCGGCGGAACATTCACTGACATCGTGCTCCTCGATGCTTCGACTGGTGATGTCTCGGTTGAAAAGACTCTTACTACTCCATCCAACCCACTTGATGGAGTGCGAATCGGAGTACGAAGTTTACTTTCCAAAAGCGGAGTGAGTGCATCAGAAATCACTGCTCCAATCGTTCATGCAACAACCTTGATCACGAACGCATTAATCGAAGGAAAGATTGGACGAGCTGCGATCATCACAACAACGGGCTTTGGAGACACCCTGCTGATACGCGACGAACATCGATATGACATGTACGACTTGCAGATTGAGTTTCCTGCTCCACCGGTTCCCCGTGAATTAATCTTCGAAGTCAGTGAACGCACTACTCCCCACGGAGAGGTCAAAGCAGTACCGAATCTCGCTGATCTGCAAAGAATCACAGAACATCTTCGAGAACAAAAAGTCGAAGCCGCAGGAATCTGCTTGATCAATTCGTATGCCAATCCGGCCAACGAACGAGTGATCGCTGAACACTTGCGTTCTGAATTAGGCATTCCTGTATGCATCTCGGCAGAGATCTCACCACAATTGCGTGAATACCCTCGGATGATCACCACTGCATGCAACGCCGCAACAATGCCTGTCATCGGACCATATCTGCAAGAGCTTCAAAAGTGGCTTGCAGATGAAGGCTTCGGTGGACTTGTGCTGATGATGCTTTCCAACGGAGGGGTTGTGAGCGCCGACGATGCTGCTCTAGCACCAATTCGTTTAGTCGAAAGCGGCCCTGCTGCAGGAGCGTTGGCCGGTAGCTGGTTCGCTCGACGGATGAACGAATCGCGCTTGATGTGTTTTGACATGGGTGGCACAACTGCAAAGTCCTGCTTGATCACTGACTTTGAACCGAAATTGACAAATTCGTTTGAAGTTGGTCGAATGTATCGCTTCAAAAAAGGATCCGGATTCCCTGTATCGGTACCATCAGTTGACTTGGTAGAGATTGGTGCCGGTGGAGGAAGTCTGGCTCGAGTGGATGAACTTGGATTACTCAAAGTTGGCCCCGAATCTGCAGGTGCCGACCCTGGCCCCGCTTGTTATGGAAGAGGCGGGCAAAGACCTGCAGTTACTGATGCCGATCTCGCACTTGGATTACTCAATGCCGACTACTTTCTCGGTGGAGAGATGACACTCGACATGGCCGCAAATAATGCATCCCTTTCGAATGTTGCCATTCAACTTGGCCTACCAACCGACGAAACCGCAGCGGGTATCCACGAACTGGTCAATCAAAACATGGCCGCAGCGTCTCGCATGCATGCAGTTGAAATGGGTGAAGATCTACGCGGAGTAACGATGCTCGCTTTCGGTGGAGCCGGTCCCATTCATGCTTGCGGTGTTGCGGAGTTACTCGAATCTCCACGTGTTGTTTTTCCAGTCAACGCAAGTGTGCTCTCGGCATTCGGGACTCTCGTAACTCCTGTGCGTATTGATCTTGCCCGCAGTATGGTACGCCAACTCAACGATGTCTCGGCCGAAGAACGAGACTCTCTCCTCAATGAACTCCGTCAAGAAGGTAAGCGAGTGCTCACGGCAGCGGGTGTTCCTACAAATAACATCAAATTTCGATATGGAATAGACGCTCGATATGTCGGTCAAGGAAACGAGATCACAATCTGGGTGGGAGATGGCAATCAATGGTCAGTCTCCGAAGAAGACATCGTCCATCAATTCGAGACCAACTATCGAAGCATCTACGGTTTAACAATCCCTGATGTTGAAGTTGAAGTCGTCACGTGGAGGTTGTCCGCATTCACTGATGCCCAGGTCGTAGAACCGGCAACAGTACTGAGCGCGGCAGAGGGAAAGCCAATTGGCACTCGCAAGGTTCGTTTTTCTCGAAGTACCGCAGCACAAGACACACCCGTGTATCGCCGGACGGACCTAGGTGTTGGTCAGAAAATCGACGGACCACTTATCGTTGAAGAGCGCGAGACAACTACCGTCATTCGACCCTTGTGGAAAGTAGAAGTTGCAGCCGATGGTTCACTCATAGCGCAAAGGAAACTGGGATGAAATTTGATTCAATTGAACTCGAAGTTTTGTGGCAAAGTCTGATCGCAACAGTCAATGAGCAAGCACGTGCGCTACAACGCTCGGCGTTCTCACCAATTGTGCGCGAAGCCGGTGACTTGGCAAACGCAGTCTTTGATCAGCGAGGCCGGATGGTTGCGCAAGCAGTTACAGGAACTCCTGGCCATATTAATTCACTAGCCCGAGCTGCTGGAGCAATGTTGGAGCAGTATCCACCCAACACACTCATCGAAGGCGATGTACTGATCACCAACGATCCCTACAAAACTGCTGGTCAATTATTAGATGTCACAGTGTTGTACCCGGCATTCAGAAATGGAAAAGTTATTGCCTTTTTTGGATCGACTATTCATCACACCGATGTTGGTGGATACGGCATCGGCGCTGGTGGGCGCGATGTGTTCGAAGAAGGACTCTGGATCCCAATCCTGAAACTAATGAAAGCTGGAGAGCGCAACGATGATATCTGGCGCTTTATTTTGTCCAATGTGCGCCAACCAGACCATATGGCCGGAGACTTGCATGCACAGATGGCTTCTGGAGAAGTCGGCGCACAGCGCTTGCGCGCGTTGTGTGATCAGCACGATCTTTCCGACATAGAAGACCTCGCCGATGAAATTATCACGCGAAGCGAGGATGCGACACGTGCGAGCATCCGCGAACTTCCTGCCGGAACTTACGAGGCAAGCGCCCAACTGGACTTAACCGACGGAAGTCTGATTGATATCAAATGCGCAATCACTGTTGATCCAATCAAGGGTGAAATATTGGTGGACTATGCAGGTTCATCAGACGCAAGTCCATCAGGAATCAACGTAGTCAAGAACTACACACACGCGTACACCACATTCACTGTGCGATCAGTACTCAACCCTGAGTTGCCAAACAACCACGGTAGTCTCGCACCGATTCTTGTCGAAGCGCCAGTTGGTTCAATTGTCAATGCTGTCTCACCGCAGCCTTGCACCGCTCGACATGTTGTTGGAATGTTTTTGCCAAATGCATTGCTTAAGGCACTTGCCCAAATTCGTCCTGAGCAGTCGATGGCAGAAGGTTCAGGAGCGGTGTGGACTATGCAAGTCAGTGGTCAACATCCAGATGGCAAACCATTTATTACAGCAATGTTCACCTATGCGGGCGGCGTGGGCGCTCGCGCCACAAAATCCGGGCTTTCGGCCTGCTCGTATCCAACTGGGATATCAGCAGTGCCGGTGGAAGTTGTTGAAGCATCAGCGCCGATTCATTTCACTCGCAAAGAATTGCGACGAGACAGCGGTGGACATGGTCAGCAAACAGGAGGTCTCGGTCAAACAATTGAATTTACCGTTGACACCGAACGTGCGTGGCAACTCAATGCGGTTGCGTCGCGACTGGCCATCCCTCCTGAAGGAATTTTTGGTGGTCTTCCTGGCGCATCGGGGTCTTTCACGATCAATGGCGAGAATGTCACAACCCAACAACGAATCAACCTCAAACCAGGAGATGTTGTCAAGCTTGAATTGCCAGGTGGCGGTGGATATGGAAGCCCAAGGGGCGATGACCAAAAAGTAGGAACCAAGTAACAACATGGGTCCCTGGTTGGATGTGCAGACATTCTCATCTCGATGGGAACTTGCTGTACAGAATTATCCATTGAGAACATTTCTGATCTTTGAAGCATCAAATGGATCAGTCAAAGAGTGGACTTATGCCACGTTTGATCAGCTCGTCAACAGGATTGCCCACCACCTCAATGATCTGGGTGTTCGCCAGGGTTCATCAGTACATCTTGCTCTGACTAATTCACCCGCGTTCGTCGCAATTTGGATTGCCACAATTCGGCTTGGCGCGTGGATTGTGCCAAGCGACCCATTTGGAACATCTATTGAACTTGCTGAGCATATTTCTCGCACCTCCCCCAGCGTGGGTATCTACTCTCCTTCTCGACGCGAGAACTATTTATCAGCCAAACCCACTATGCCCGTCATCGAAATCAACGAAGACGATATGGACCTGGAAATGATTCCACACAAGTCTTTTAATTTGTGGCCGGAAATATCGCCGCGAGATCGAGCTGCAGTCATGTTCACGTCCGGCACCACGGGTCGCCCGAAGGGCGTAGTAATCACACAGGCAAACTATGCGTTTGCCGGTAAAACTATGAGTGAGGCATCCAACCTCGAATCTCACCATCGCCAACTTGTTGTCCTGCCCATGTTCCACGCAAACGCTCAGTACTACAGTTTTGCATCCGCAATTTGGGCGGGGGCATCCGTTGCCCTTATGCACACTTTTTCTGCTTCACGTTTTTTACAACAAGCCCTCAATCACCAAATAACTCACGCAAGTCTTTTCGCTGCACCCATTCGGATGATTCTTGCGCGTGGCAACACTCCAGTAGATGGCCTTCATTTGACTCACTGCTGGTATGCGATGAATATCTCGATTGGACAATTCGACACCCTCACCAATCTTTTGGGATGCAAACCACGACAGTTATACGGCATGACCGAAACCATCCCGGCCGTGCTTACTGACTGCTCGACTACTCCAAATCCATCTTCGATGGGTCAAGTAACACCCGGATGCGAAGTGGCTATTCAGACAACAGATCATCGAGTTGCTGCAAATCAGACCATTGGCGAAGTAGTGGTGCGCGGCGAAAAGGGAATCACGTTATTTGATGGCTATCTAGATGATCCCATGACAACCAATTCGTCATTCATAAACGACTGGTTCTTGACTGGTGATCGTGCATTTTGCGATAGTAACGGCTCGTTTTTCTTTGACGGACGCCGTCAGGACGTACTCAAAGTCGCTGGTGAAAATGTCTCGACAGTTGAAGTTGAAATGATGATCTCCTCTCACCCGCAAATTCTGGAAGCGGTAGTCGTTGGAGCACCAGACCCCATTCGTGATGAGGTGCCTATTGCATTTGCTGTTGCGTCTGACTTAATTAACCCTCCATCGATAGAGGAATTAATGTCATGGTGCAATGAGCGACTTGCAAAATCAAAGAGACCACACAGCATTATCATGCTGGACGAATTGCCACGTACAAGTGTTGGCAAAATTCGCAAATTCATTCTCAAGGACCTCGCAGCGCAGCACCACAGTCAAAGCAATAGCAAACCAACACAGGGAGCATTTCAATGAGCATTTTCACCCAAGAGTTCCTGGCATCACTCGACGCATCAATCGTCGACGTAGCAGATGCAGTAACCTTCCCCGCCGAGTGTTATACAGATAGCGACTTCTTAGATTTCGAACAGCGGAAAATATTTAATTCCGAATGGTTGTGTGTAGGTTTGGTCAGCCGCATCCCTCGGCCAGGCGACTATTTCAGCACGACCGCAAACTCTGAATCGATCATTGTCGCCCGAGATAAATCAGGTGAAATTCATGCATTCTCAAGTGTCTGCCAGCACCGTGGAATGCAAATCGTTGAGGACTCTGGAAACTGCGGAACGTTTACATGCCCCTACCACCAATGGATCTATGGCTTAGATGGTCGACTCCTTGGCGCACCCGCTATGGAACGAACAACGGACTTTGAAAAAAAGGACTGGGGTCTCCCCCAACTCAAAATTGAAAGCTGGAAAGGCTTTATTTTTGTCAACTTTGATAAAAATGCAACAGCGTTGGCCCCAACCTTGTCCAGATACGAACCCTTCCTTGAACACTACGAACTTGAAACTGCGGTATGTCCGGGAACTTTCACACTCACTGACTTGCCATGGAACTGGAAGGTGATGTTTGAAAACTTTAATGATGGTTACCATGCCAACAAGCTGCATCACACCATTCAAGATTTCTGTCCGAGCAATTTAGCTGCCTTCCCCGTGGAATGGAGCAACGAATCAAATGTGATATTTCGTACCAATGGATACACCCATATCGACGGTGGTTTTAATGCCACGACAAAAGCCCTGATGCCAGTATTTCCCCGACTCACCGAAGAAGAACGCTGGCGATCGACATTTGCGCTCATTCCTCCGACCTTGTGTTTTGGCACAGCACCCGATCAGGCATTTTTTTTCATCGTCAGACCAAAAGCTGCAGGCATGATCGATGTCGAGATCGGCTACCTCTTTCACCCAAGTGCTCTCGAACACCCGATGTTTGATCATTTACTTGAGATGAGCGATGCCGGAGTGCAAGTATTTGTCAAACAAGATCAAGACGCCACTACCAAAGTGCAACGAGGTTTGAACTCACGTTTTGCGGTGCGTGGTAGATATTCATGGCAAGAAGAAAGTCACATCCAATTCAACAATTGGCTCGTTGCGCGCTATCGCAAACATTGGCCAAAAACAGATTCGCCGGTCTCAGTCGCTGTCAGAAAGAACGAGTCTGCGTGACGCAACTCGTTCCTCCTGTTGCCGCCATTGCAGATGTACTTGCGCTCATTGGCCGAAGCGGATGGCTCACTCCACCCCTGCAACCGATAGTCGGATGCTCGGTACCGATCGCTGCAACTGCTCGTACATTTCGACTCGAGATGGGCAACGAAGGTCCAGGTCTCACACCACTTTACGAGGCACTTTCAATTGACCTAACCGGATGTTGCGTGATACTTGATGCTCAGCGCGTCCATGGAGCAGTTTGGGGAGAGATCCTGGCCACGGCTGCCCATAATTGTGGGGCATCTGGAGTACTCATTTGCGGATCGGTGCGCGACAAAGCCCAGGTAATCCAGATTGGGATTCCGTTATATGCGATGCATGAAATCGTTGTTGGGCCAGCAGGTCGGGCTCATGTGCAAGAAGTTGGCGGACCAATCACTATCGAAGCATCTATCTCTGGCACTATCTCTGATCCAGTTTCGGACACGATCGTGAACAATGGTGACTTGATAGTTTGTGACGAATCTGGATGCGTAGCGATTCCCCCTGCAATCTCCAACCAAATCCTGGATGCAGCCAGACGGTATGCCGAGGCAGAGCTTGAGACTGTTCGCTCACTACTCCGACATGAACCACTGACTGTTGCTTATTTGCATAAAAAAAAGATCGTCCAAAGCATCATTGCTGAACTCGGCAGACCATAGCCACGGCCCTCTCAGACCACAAACGTTGACTACCTGAGGCAGTTTGACTGCAGACCTGGTTGCGTTTATACTCAAACTGGTCTGACAGTCAGTCCAACCAATTCAGACCATTATTCATAGGGGGAATTATGAAGCAAAGTAAACATATTCATGGGCTACGTTCGGTTGCTGTGTTTGCAGCATTCGGACTTATCTTGGTCGCCTGCGGAAGTAGCGATGCATCAGTTGCGGTCGATACGACACCCGTCGTCGAGACCACTGCTGCACCGTCGCCACTCGATTTCAACGGCGATGGAAAAGTTGTCTTCGGTGTTGCTGTTCCAGGGCCACGCGATGATGGTGGCTATTACCAGGCACTTGTCGACAAGGTGACTTCATTTTCGGCGGAGAATGGTTTTGAAGCACCAATTATTGTTGACAAAATCAAGGTTGAAAATGCTGCGACCGAACTCAGCAACCTTGCGGAACAGGGCGTTGACATCATCACTGTTGGTGCCAGCGAAATTGCCGACCCACTAGCCGACCTCACTGCCAAGTATGCAGATATTTTTTGGTACTGCAACTGCGGTGCTGGCTACCCAGCTACGCCCGGTCTGGCCCAAAGCCAAGACGACTCATCTGAAATCAGCTTTTCAACCGGTTATGCAACTGGTCTGTTGATGAAAGCAAAGGGTGTAAGTAAAAAGGCCGCATTCATCGGCTGTTGTGATCTTGGGTTTGAAAAAGAGGCATACTTGGCCTACGAGATGGGATTAAAGGCAGTTGACCCAGCATTCACTATGACCTACATCCCAAGTGGCGGCTTCCCATATGACTTTGACAACACCGCAGGTGCAACTGAGGCATTCAATAACGCGGTTGCTCAAGGCATTGGTGCGGTCTACCCATACTTGGGTGGCGCTCATGAGTCGATCGTCAAACTTGCCAACGAAAAGGGCATCATTGTCACCTCGGCCGGTTCATCCAAAGTGTGTGAGCGCACCGACATGAAGTGGGACATTGCTGCTCGCTTCGATGCTGGCGACTACCTCGACACATTGTTGGCAGAACTGATTGCAGGAACCTTTAAAGAAGGCGACATCCGTGTGTTCCATGTAGGCGTGGACAAAGAACCAGGAGCAGTCATCTGCGGTGCTTCAGCCGAAGATCAGGCTGCAATGGATGCGGTGTACACCAAAATTGCGGCGGGAGATTATGCAGCAGACTTTGGTGCCATCAAGGGCAAGGCATACGCAGCGGGCTGAGCCTCGTTGCGTGTGACTGCTGACTACAACATGTCAGAAGTTCGTACGAGTGGGACAGGGGCACAAGCCTCTGTCCCACTTGTTGAATTAACCAACATTTCAAAGCGATACGGCGACATTGCGGCCTGTGACAACGTCACTCTCTCAATGTACCCCGGTCAAATCCACGGAATTCTTGGAGAAAATGGTGCTGGCAAATCCACCCTGATGAAGGTGCTCATCGGCCTTGTCAAGCCAGATGCTGGTGCTATTTCGATGAATGGTGTCGTCCAGAACATCACCAACCCTCAATCTGCTGCCCGAATTGGTTTTGGCATGGTCCACCAGCACTTCAGTCTGGTGGAAGAACTCACCGTGTGGGAGAACGTACTACTGGGTGAGGAATTGAAATTTGATCGGGCACGGGCTCGAGTGCTCGTTGGCGAAATCGGTGAGAGATTTGGACTCACCGTCAACCCCGATGCACGCATTCGCGATCTGACCGCTGGACTACGACAACGCGTCGAACTCATTAAGTGCCTCCGCCATGATCCTCGAGTCGTCATTTTGGATGAACCAACTTCTGTGCTAACACCCGCAGAAAGCGAACAACTCTTTCCAACCTTGCGTGAAAAAGTTGCAATCGAAGGACGATGCGTGGCACTCGTGAGTCACAAACTGGCCGAGGTGCTGCATGCGACCGACGTCATTACCATCATGCGGCAAGGTCGTGTCATCGAACATCATGAGACGCATCAGACAGATGCACCATCACTTGCACGAGCGATGGTTGGTAGAGAAGTTTCGCTACGCTCCCAACATGCAGTGCTAGGTGCAAGTTTTGTTTCTCAAAGCGCCCCATCTGAGAGCACTTCAACTACGGATGCAACAGACGTCTTGCAGATTGCAGATGCTTGCGTTTCTCTCGGCGGAGTGAGCAAACTCAAAAACCTCAATCTCGGTGTTCGAGCAGGCGAGATTCTTGGACTCGCAGGAGTTGAAGGCAATGGTCAACGCGAACTCGGTGATGTTTTAAGTTCTCTCTTGACTCTTGACAGTGGCTTGATCTCGATTGACGGCACAATTGTACGTACAGGAAAACCAGGCTCTATGTCTCGAGCTGGCATCGCAGTTATTCCAGAAGATCGCCATGACTCAGGCGTCGTGCTGACAATGTCAGTAGCGGCGAACCTTGCTTTGCAACGAATGGTTGATTTCTCTCACAACGGAGTGATAGACGAAGTTCTGCTTTTTGAGAGCGCACAACAATTGATCGATGAGTTTGAGATCCGATGCGACGGACCGAATGCGCCATTGCATAGCTTGTCGGGCGGCAATCAGCAACGTGTCGTTTTGGCACGTGAATTATCCGCCAAACCAAAAGTTCTTGTAGCGGCGCAACCAACTCGCGGACTCGATGTAGGCGCAATTGAGTTTATGAGCGATCGCCTTGAAAGGGCTGCCGCTAGCGGAATAGCTATATTGCTGATCTCAAGTGACTTAGATGAAATCCTCCATCTCTCCCACAGAATCAGCGTGATCTCGAGTGGAACGATTGTCGGAACCATTCGTCGCCAAGAAGCAACCATGGAGCAACTCGGGCTCCTCATGGGTGGACTTGCACTATGAGATTCAAAAATTTCAATTCACTTAACAGGCATCGTTTGTTTATGGTCTGTCTATACGCACTGTTTATCGGTATTGCACTCATTGCATCGGCTGTTTTAGTTTGGGCTACAGGTGGAGACTGGCGTGCGGTACTCCCCGCCCTGATCAACGGAAGCATTGCCAAACCTGGTCGATGGGGACAAACCTTGACGGAAGCGGCTCCTCTACTGTTGGTTGCCCTCGGTGCCATCGTTGCCACGCGAATGAACTTGGTCAACATCGGTCAAGAAGGGCAGTTGCTTATAGGAGCAGCATCAGCGGCGATGATCGCCACACGCGGCAGCGGCATATTTATTCTCATCTTTTCGATCCTGATCGGCGCACTTGGTGGCGCCATCTGGTCGTCGGTTGCCGCAGTATTAAAATACTGGCGCAAAGTGCCGGAGGTAGTGAGCACACTTTTGATGGTATTCATTGCCACACAATTAACTGGCTTTTTGCTTACCAAAAAATCATTGTTACTTGACCGCAGCGCTGATCGCCCTAATAAAACTCAGACAAGTGGCCAACTTGCGGCCAACACGAGACTCCCGTATATCCACATATTTGGCAATGACATCTCAATCGCTGTCCCAATTTCTGTGTGCATCGCTCTGATCGTTGTCTTCCTCCTCAATCGAACTATCTGGGGTTTCAAGCTCGACATGGTTGGAATGAATGCACGAGTTGCGCAACGATTTGGAGTGTCTGAACGATCAGCTGGTATTATCGCGCTTGCAATTGGTGGTGCCCTCGCCGGACTTGCTGGTTCGTTTATGTTCACTTCTGGGACCGCGAACTACCGTTACACACCTGGCTTTGCGAATAACGTCGGCTGGGAAGGTCTGTTGGTTGCTCTTGTTTCGAGAAATCAACCGCTCGTCGCGGTGGTCATCGCCTTGGTCTTTGCTGGACTTCGAACGGGATCAAGCTTTCTTGCATCAACCGGAATACAGCGAGAAATCGTTGATGTGGTACGAGCACTTTTAGTTCTTGCTCTTCTACTCCCACCCGCATATGTTTTCCTTCGTGGAAATTTACATAGGGACAAAAATAAAGGTGGCAAGTAATGGATCCAACAATTTTTGCCTCCGCATTTACACCGCTCTTGAACATCGCATCAAGCGACACCATGTATCAAAGCATGATTCGATTTGCAGTCGTGCTGGCATTTGCCGCCGTGGGAGAACTTGTCGCCGAGCGCGCTGGAACTCTCAATATTTCTGCAGAAGCAATGCTTATTAGTGGAGCCTTCACAGGGGCGGTAGTTTCTGACCATACTGGCCATATCACATTCGGCTTAATCTGCGGCATGCTGGCAGGGGTCATAGTGGCTGCAATCCAGGCCAATCTCAGTCACCGACTGACTATCGACCAGTTTGTTGTTGGCCTCACACTCAATCTTTTCGTTCTTGGGCTGGCGCTATTCCTCGATGCTCGATTTAAACCTCAGACCAATGTCGCAACCAAGTGGAGGGTTCCTGGACTCGCCAATATCCCAATTATTGGTGAAGCCTTGTATGGACAACCTTGGCCAATGTATTTGATCCTCCCGACTGTGGGTGCAAGTTGGTACTTACTGTTTCGCACTAGATGGGGTCTTGAAGTTCGCGCTGTTGGTGAAAACCCGCAATCCGCCGATGTAACTGGTATCCATGTCAATCGCCGTAGACGCCAATCAATTTATTTCGCCGGCCTCTGTAGCGGATTAGGTGGCGCAGTACTCGTCCTTGCCCAAATCCCAATCAACGGGTTTGAGGCTGGTCACGTCGGACTTAAAGGAATTATTGCAATCGGCGCTGTAATCTTTGGGGGGTGGACACTGCGCGGAACCCTCTTTGGATGTTTGATCTTCGGATACTTTTTTGCACTCCAACAAGCCCTCCCAAGCATTGGATACACCATTAATAGTCAACTTTCTGGTGCACTGCCATATCTAGCCGCTCTTGCAGTGACATCAATATTCGCAGCACGCACTCGCCAACCACGAGCTCTCGCTCAACCATTCATCAGAGGACTGACATGAAAGCTTTGCTGTACCACGCACCCGGATTATCAGATGTTCTCCAATACATTGATGTCCCTGATCCAACCCCCGGCGCTCGTGATGTAATCATTCAAGTTGCTGCGACTGCACTCAATCACCTAGATGTGGTCCAGCGCAATGGTTGGTATGAAATGCCAGGTATGTCATTACCGCATATTGCTGGGATGGATGTAGTCGGCACTGTTGCTGCAGTTGGTCGCGATGTCTCTCGCGTCAAGATTGGAGATCGCGTCGTCGTCGACCCATCGCTGAGCGAAGTTCCAACAGAATCGAAACTCAGTGGAATGGGCGACATCTACGGAGCACTTGGTGTTATCGGCGCAACCGTGGCTGGTGGATATGCAGAATTATGTCTGGTACCAGAAACACACGTGCACCACCTTCCTGAAGAACTCTCGTGGCATCGCGCAGTCACCTTCCCTACTGCGTGGCTGACCGCGTGGCATGCAATTTTCGAAGTAGGCAAACTGCAACGTGGCGAGACGATCA
>Ga0049085_10000511_pt1 | contig 15204 bp, 9 predicted proteins | sample GreLakmeSU08MSRF_FD_66721 | JGI IMG/M metagenome (GOLD analysis project Ga0049085, IMG submission 66721) | Freshwater lentic microbial communities from great Laurentian Lakes, MI, USA - Great Lakes metaG SU08MSRF | ecosystem: Environmental > Aquatic > Freshwater > Lake | place: Great Lakes... | reverse complement strand
GCTCCAAGCCACTCGCCGCTCCGATCGCCAACCTGATCGACGAAGGGGCAATCGTCCGCGTGCACGTGGGCGAGCACGCGGCGCTTGCAGACCCTGCGGCGCTAACTCTTCCGGATGACCCAACGGCAGCCGTCTTGCTCTGTCCGTTCGACAACCTGATTTGGGATCGGGACGAAACGGAGCGCCTGTTTGGCTTTCGACACCGCCTCGAGATCTACGTGCCAAAGCCAAAGCGCCAGTACGGCTACTACGTGTTGCCCTTACTCGTCGGCTCGCGCCTCGTCGGCCGCGCCGATGTCAAAGCCGATCGCAAGGCAGGCGCGTTGCGCATCCTCTCGATGCACTGGGATGGCCGGCCGGCACCGCGAGCGCTGGACCGTGCCGCCACCCGCCTGGCCTGGACGCTCGGTCTGCCTTCCGTCACAAACGCGTGACGATGACGTATTCGTCACGTTGAGGCGGTCACAGGTCTCGCGAGGTGTGGTTTCACAATCTGGCATGAGCAGGCGACATTCTGGGCCCGGGCCCAAAATGTCCGTCTTCGTTCAACGACTCCTGAGGCGACATTCTGGGCCCGGGCCCAATGTGTCGCCTCTCAATCAGCGACCGGTTCGTGCGTCGCCTAGAGTTGCCAGATGAGTGGCAGCATCCGACTCTCGTTCGAGGCCTCGCCTACCGTGCTGCGGCTGGCAGATGCCACGACTGCTCAGTTTGTTGCCGACGCGGGTCTTGCCGCCGATGATGCGGCGCGGGTACAGCGTGCCGTGCAGATCTTTGTGGCCTTCTCTGTCCATCATTCGTACGAGGACGTGATGGGGGGTGAGATCGAGTTGAGTCTTGACCTCACTCCCAATGGCGTCAAGGTTGTGGTGCACGACTGGGGACGACCATGGCGACGCGCGGGAGGATCGTTTGGTCCCCTGCCATCTGAGCTGGCCGAGGCGGCCGAGCTTGATCCGGACGCGCAGCTCGACAATCTGGCGGATGAAGGAAAACTGTTGACGCTGCAGATTGCGTGCACACACGACGCAAACGCCAGGCTTGCCTCAGCCCCCATCAAACCAGGGCGTACGCCGAAGCAGCTAGACCATCACAGCGAGGACGAAGTCGAGATTCGACTCGCTACGCCGGATGATGCCGATGCGATCTGCGGGCTCCTGTACGACAACTACGGCCTGGACTATGTGCACGCCGAGTTCTATCGCCCAGTCATCATCGCGATCGGCATTGAACGGGGCATTCTCGCCAGCACTGTCGCGTATGCGGGTGACGAGCTAGTCGGTCATATCGCGCTGTTCGGATCTGGGCCAATGAGCACGATGGGATCCGGTGAGGCTCCCGAGATGGCAGCGGCATTGATCGCGGAGGAGTGGCGCGGGCTCTGGCTCTACAACCGTCTGCACGATTTCGCGGTCGCGAACGCGCGCAGCCTTGGCGTGTCGGCGGTGTTTGGACAGTCGACGACAGCGCATGTTGTGAGCCAGCGACTTGGAGTCGGGTCTGGCTATCAGTTCACGGCGCTGATGATCGGAGGCACGCCGCCCACGATGGCAAAGGGTCAGATCAAGCGTGGCGCGCAGGTTTTGGCACGTGGTGGCTTGGCCTATGCCGTGTTGCCACTCGCTGCGTCGCCCGTGCTCACGGCAACACTGCCCGAGCAGTATGCGACTGTGTTGCGGCGGATTGCGGACGAGGCCGGTTACGCGATCATCGCACCTGACGGAGTCGACCCCGCCGGCGTTGAGGACGCTCCGATCTATTGGAAGCAAGCGGGTAGCGAGTTTGTCTACGTCTCCGGTCCGCATGACTTGCGGGCCGTTGAGCGTGAATTTTGGGCTGAGGACGCGCGTCGAGCTGAGACGCTCTACGTCGATCTCGACCTCACCTTCGACTGCTCCGAGGCGATCGAGATGCTGCGTGAGCGCGGGTTCTACCTGAGTGGTCTGATTCCAGCTGGTCGAGACGGCCGCGACTGGCTTCGCATGCAGCGTCCGCAGGCAGCTGCTGACATCGATGGCATTCGGCTTCTGCCCGAGGCGCGTTGGCTGCTCGATGAGGTACTCGCCGACCGCGCGAGCGTCACCTGACGTAGCCCACGCCTGGGGGTACGTCGTTCGTCGTCTGCGTTGCAACACATCCACGTGACGAATACGTATTCGTCACACTGAGGCGGTCACAGGTCTCGCGAGGTGTGGTTTCATCATCTGGCACTCAGGCGGACATGATGGGCCCGGGCCCATCATGTCCGTAGCCTCGTTTCCGCTGGTGAAGCAGGCGACATTCTGGGCCCGGGCCCAAAATGTCGCCTGCTCAGTACGATGTCGCGCATGCTTGGTCGCACAACGCTCACCATTCCCGCTTCGCCGTCGACGGCGATCATTGCCGAGGCCGTCGCGACGAGTTTTGCGCATGAGGCAGGTGTTCCCGCCGAAGGCGTCGAGCGACTCCAGCGTGCGATTCGTTGCCTCGTCAACTTCAGCGTCGAACAGTCGTATGGAGGGGACAGTGGTGGCGACGTCGAGGTGAGTCTCGAGCTCGACAGCGACGGAGTTGTGGTTGATGTGCACGACTGGGGTAAACCCTTTCGGCGCGCCGGTGGTCCAGGTGGCCCGCTCCCGCCCGGGTTGGAAGACGCAGAGGTCGTCGGCGAGAACGTGCGGCTGATCAACCTCGCCAACGAAGGCAAACGGCTCACGCTCCTTATTGCGACCGAGCACGCCATCACCCTGTCGCCCGTCATCGATGGTGCGGCCGACGCCACGCGCGCCTCGCGTTCACAGTCCGCAGAGGGCATCGAAATTCGCGATGCGACAATCGCCGACGCAGATGCAATCTCGCAGTTGATGTACCGCGGCTACGGCCTCGGCTACGTCCACGCCGACTTCTACCGTCCCGTTTGGGTTGAAGCGGCAATGAACGACGGGCACGTCTCGAGCACCGTCGCGTACGCCGGTGACGAGTTGATTGGGCATCACGCACTATTGATCTCGGGTCCGCAGGAGGCCGCGGAATCTGGCGTGGCGGTCGTAGCCCGCGAATGGCGTGGTCTCGGTCTGTTCGACCAGATGTTCGAGTGCACCGTCGCGCGCGCCAAGGCGCTGGGTATTCCCGCCATGTTTGGCCAAGCGACAACGGCCCACATCTACAGCCAGCGCTCGGAGTTCAAGTCGGGGTACAAGCCGACCGCGCTGATGATCGGTGCTGCGCCTGCCGCGATGGCGCAGGCTCAAGGTGGCGATGGTGCGGAGCCTGCGGGGCGCGGGGCGCTGCTCAACTCCGTGCTGCCGTTGGTCGCGACACCTCAGATTGGCGTTGCGTTGCCCGCGCTCTACGCAGATACGCTCCAGCGCATTGCCGCCAATGCGGGCCTCGAAATTATCGCGCCACAGGGTGCAGTGCCGCTCGAGTTGAGCGAGGACATCGTGTTTTCTGCCGAAGGCCTGTCGGCGAATCTATACGTCTCGGGTGGAGCCGACCCTCACCGCCTCGAGCGCATGCTCTGGTCGGACGATGGGCGACGCGCGGAGACGCTCTACGCCGACCTCGACCTCACCTGTGATTGTGAAGCGGCCTTGCAAACTTTGCGCTCGCAGGGTTTTTACCTATCCGGGTTAGTCCACGCAGGGCGTGACGGCCGCGACTGGTTGCGACTGCAGCGACCACAGGCGCAGGCCGATCTCGAGCAATTGCACGTCGAAGGCGATTTTGCAGCCTGGCTGCTTGAGGCAGTGCTGGCCGATCGCGCCAGCGTCAGTTCGGACTAGGCGAGGAAGCGCCTGATCTCTGCGGCGGCGGCCTCGGGCGCCTCCCAGTAGATCATGTGCGCCGAGTCGAGACCGACGACCTCTAGGTTGTCGCCGAGCGCAACGCCAAGCGGTGCCAGTAGCGTGTCGTCTTGGACGTAGTTGTCGTTGAGTGCACGCAGAATTAAAACGGGGCGAGCCTCCTCGGGAATCGGCGCTGCGTGCGCCATCTCGCTCCAAGCGGTGACGGCTGCGGCCGGCAGGAAGCGCGCGCGGTAGCGGCCGTCAGCACACAGCTCGACGTGTTCGGCGATTTCTGCGGGTACGAAGTGGCGCCCATGAGGTGCAACGCTGGCTTCGCGTTCGGCGAGGGCCTGTTCGAGCGACTCCCAACCTTGGAAGGCGATCGCGTCCCGTGCGCGATCAGCGCAGTATTCGGCAGGTAGCGCGATCGCTGGGTCGAGCAGCACGGCGCGCCGCACGAGCTCGGGCGCGAGCGTCACGAGCGACAGCGCGAGCAGGCCTCCGAATGAGTGGCCCATCACATCGACCGGCTCTTCAACGCCCTCAGCGTCCAGCGTTTCGAGCAGATCGTCCAAGTGCGTGATGACATCCCATGGGGGTGGCCCACCAGAACGCCCATGCCCGCGCAGGTCGACCGAGATCACGTGACGATCGGGAGCCGCAAGTTTGACGAATTCCTGATAGCGCAGGCCGTGGCTGGTGACGCCATGGATCGCGAGCAGCGGTTCGCCGTGCGAATCGCCGAGGTGGTGGACGTTGAGGCGCATCTGGGAACCGTAGCGGGGCGTCTGCCTGCTCAAGCCCTGCGCGACCGCTACCCTACGGATGTGGCTGATGGTCATCTCGGAGTAGGTGGGCGCCTGACGGCTGGTCCGTCGGACGAGCTCGTGCGCGCCGGCTACGGCACGGAGGCGGCCGCGGGTCCTGCGTTGGCGGTCGCGCTCTCGCGCTCGGACCTTGCCCATGCGATTGCTCTGATCGAGGGTGGCGCGCTCGATCCCGAGCGCGGTTCGGAGTTGCTGCGTGGCCTGCTCGAGCTTGACGCGATTGCGCCGCACGAGTTTCCCTGGGACCCTGCCGTTGGCGATGCCTTCCAGAATCGTGAGAAGGAACTGACTGCCCGCGTCGGTTCGAGTGCCGCGGGCTGGCTTAGTGCCGGGCGTCCGCGCCGCGAGCCGTTTCGTGTGGCGTTGCGCCTCGTCACGGCCGAGGGTCTGGCCCGCTCGGCCGCCGCCTTTAGTGACATGAGCGCTGCGCTGGCTACGCAGGCCAAGCCGCTGGCCGGCTCGCTCGCCGCCGACTACACCTATCTCCAGCCCGCCCAACCGACCACGATCGGGCATCTGCTGCTGACCTGGGCCTATCCGGTGCTGCGCAGCGCCGAGCGCTACCGCCGCGTGCAGGGCGATTTTGCCGGCAGCGTTGCGGGTGTCGGCGGTAGTGCCGGTTCGCGCTGGCCGATCAACCGCGAGCGCCTCGCCGACTTGCTTGGCCATGCGCGGGTCGAGGTCCACGCCAAGGATGCGATGTGGCAGTCCGACCCGTACCTCGAGGTGCTCAGTGGCTTCGCGATCGGCGCGACGTCGATCAGCCAGTTTGCGCAAGACCTTGAGATCTGGTGCAGCCAGGAGTTTGGCTGGGTCGAGCTCGATGACACGCACAGTCGTGTCTCTGCCCTGATGCCGCAGAAGAAGAACCCGTACGCGCTGGCTGTTTTGCGCACGTGGGCCGGGCAGGCGACGGGCGATCTCGCCGCAGCGCTGACAACGATGCATACGGGCGCCGCACGCACCGACCACTTCCATCTGCTCAATAGCCTGATCCCACGCTCGCTCGCTGAGGCCGAACGCAGCGCGCAGCTTGCTGCTGCGGTTGCTGCGGGCATGACGATCAGTACCGCGCGCATGGAGACCAGTGCCCGCGAGGCTTTTGTGACTGCCGCCGACGTTGCCGACATGCTCGCGCAGACAACCTCACTCGACTATCGCACTGCCCACCATGTGATTGGCCGTGTCGTGCGCGACCAGGTCGAGCATGGGGGAGAGATCGACGCCGCGCGGATCGCGGCTGCGGCCAACGAGGTTGCCGGTGCCGAAATCGTGGTTGATGAGGCCGAGCTCGCCGCGGCGCTCGATCCGGCCGCGTGTGCCGCGCTGCGCCCGCAGACCGGCTCGTCCGACGCCGACCAGGTGCGTGCGATGTGCGACGACGTTGCCGCCCGCAGCACCGAGGTGCGGCGTTGGGCCGAGGAGGCCATCGCGGCCGATGCGAAGGCTGCTGATGCGCTACGCGCCAAGGCGCGAGAGCTGGCCGGAGCATGATGTCCCAAAGGGGTCAGACCCTTCTCGGACATTCCGCCAGTGACGTTCTGAGCACGATCGTGCTGCTCGGGAATGTCCCAGAAGGGTCTGACCCCTTTGGAACATCACGCGATCGTCATCGGCACGTGGACGCAGCGATTACGGTGCGCGTATGAGTGCACCGCTCGTAGGGATCATCATGGGCTCGAAGTCCGACTGGGAGACCATGCGGCACGCCGCTGAGACTCTCGAGGCGCTGGGCGTGCCCTGCGAGACCGAGGTCGTTTCCGCACACCGCACGCCCGATAAGTTGTTCGCCTACGCCGAGGCCGCAGAGGGCCGTGGCATCGAAGTGATCATCGCTGGCGCTGGCGGCGCCGCACACCTGCCCGGCATGTGCGCGGCGAAGACGGCACTGCCGGTGCTCGGAGTGCCCGTCGAATCGAAGGCACTCAAGGGCCTCGACTCCCTGCTCTCGATCGCGCAGATGCCGGCTGGGATTCCCGTCGGCACGCTGGCGATCGGTCGACCCGGCGCGATCAACGCGGGCCTGCTCGCTGCCTCGATCGTCGGTCGTGGACGGCCGGAGATCATGACTGCCGTGCATGCGTGGCGTGACAAGCAGACTGCCGACGTGCTCGCGTTCCCAGATCCTTCCATCGACGCCTGATGCGCCTCGCGATTCTTGGCGGGGGCCAACTGGCCTGGATGCTCGCGCTGGCAGCAAAACCGCTTGGCGTTTCGGTTGCGGTGCTCGATCCTTCGCCCGAGGCCGGGGCGGGCCGCGTGGCCGACCTTGTCGTTGCTGCCTACGATGACCCGGCGGGGTTGGACGAGGTCAGCGCGGGGGCCGATGTTGTGACGTACGAGTTCGAGAACGTGCCCACCGCGGCGGTGACGCGCCTTGTCGAGCATGGTGTCTCGGTGCTGCCGTCTCCGCACTCCTTGACTATCACGCAGGATCGGCTCCGTGAGAAACAGTTGCTTGCAGAGCTCGGTATCGCCGTCGCCCCGCACGCGGCGATTGATGGCCCGGACGATGTCGCGGACGCGCTGGCAGAGGTGGGCGCGCCAGGGATTCTCAAGACGCGCCGCCTTGGCTACGACGGCAAGGGCCAGGTGCGCGTGCGGACAGCCGAAGACCTGGCACCGGCCGTCGCCGAGCTGGGTGGAACCGACGTGCTCTACGAGGGGCTGGTGACGTTTTCTCGCGAGCTGTCGGTTGTCGTCGCGCGTGGTGCAGATGGTTCGACGGCGGTCTACACGCCGGTCGAGAATGAGCATCGGGACGGCATCTTGGCTCTCACGCTGGCGCCGGCGCCGAACCTCGCGCCCGCGTTGGCCGAGTCTGCTCAAGCGGCTGCGATTGCGGTTGCCGAAGCGCTGGGTCACGTTGGTGTCCTCTGCGTCGAATTGTTCGAGACGGCCGAAGGCATCGTGGCGAACGAGATTGCCCCACGCGTCCACAACTCGGGGCACTGGTCGATCGAGGGCGCCGCGACGAGCCAGTTCGAGAACCACGTCCGTGCCGTGCTTGGTATGCCGCTTGGTGATGCCTCGGCGCGTGGCGTGTCGGCGATGGTCAATCTGGTTGGTGGCGTTCCGCCGGTCGCTCAGCTGGAGGCGATCGCGGGCGCAACGGTGCACCTGTACGGCAAGGAGCCGCGCACAGGGCGCAAGCTCGGGCACGTGACGATCGTGGCCGAGAGTGCAGAGTTGCTGGCCGCGCCGCTCGAGCAGGCGCGCGCGTTGGCCGACGCAGCCTGGGACGCCTAGGCCCAGAAACGCAAAAGGCCCCGACTCCCTCGGGGGAGCAGGGGCCGCTCGCGTGTGGTCTAGATCAGACCAAGTTCCTTGACGGCGTCGTACTCCTCGCGGAGCTCGGCGACCGATGCATCGATGCGTGGCTTGGAGAACGCGTCGAGCTCGAGGCCTTCGACGATCTCCCACGTGCCGTTCTTGCAGATGGTCGGCATGCCGCAGATGATGCCCTTCTCGATGCCGTACTGGCCGTCGACGGCAACACCCATCGAGACCCAGTCGCCCTCAGGCGTGCCGAGCACCCAGTCATGAACGTGGTCGATGGCGGCATTGGCAGCCGAGGCGGCCGACGATGCGCCGCGCGCCTCGATGATCGCCGCGCCGCGCTTCTGCACGGTTGGGATAAACGTCTCGGCGACCCATGGCTCGTCGTTGATCGTGTCCCAGGCGTTTGCGCTACCGACCTTGGCGTGCACGACATCGGGGTACTGCGTGGCCGAATGGTTGCCCCAGATGGTCATCTGCGTGACGTCCGAGACGGTCGTGCCGGTCTTCTGGGCAACCTGCGTCTTGGCGCGATTATGGTCGAGGCGCATCATCGCGGTAAAGCGATCGCGCGGCACGTCGGGCGCCGAACTCATGGCGATCAACGCGTTCGTGTTGGCCGGGTTGCCCACCACGAGGATCTTGATGTCGTCGGCAGCGTGGTCATTGATGGCCTTGCCCTGAACGGTAAAGATCGCGCCGTTGGCCTCGAGCAGGTCGCCGCGCTCCATGCCCTTCGTGCGGGGGCGCGCGCCGACGAGCATGCCGATGTTGGCACCGTCGAACGCAACGTTGGGGTCGTCGGTGCAGACCACGTTAGCGAGGGCCGGGAAGGCGCAGTCGTCGAGCTCCATGGCGACGCCGTCAAGCGCGCCGCGGGCCTGCGGAATCTCGAGCAGTCGCAGTTCGACCTTCGTGTCGGGGCCGAGCAGCTGACCGCTGGCGATGCGGTAGACGAGGGCGTAGCCGATTTGGCCGGCTGCGCCAGTGACGACGACTTTTACGGGGCTGGACATAAGATCCTCCGGGAAGAGTGCAGTGCCCTAATCGTGCCAACAACGTGGGATTTCGGCGGCACGAACAACCCTGATCCGATGGCTAGTCCGAAATCGGTTTTTGTGCGGCTAGGCGCTGACGGCAGCATGTACCGCGGCGGCACACTTGCGGCCGTCGGCGATCGCCGTCACGACGAGATCTGCACCGCGAACTGCATCGCCGCAGGCGTAGACACCGGGAGTCTCGGTCTCGAACGAGGCATCGACGTGGACGGTGCCTCGTTCGCCAACGGCGGCGCCCGATTGCACGTACACGTCGTCTGCTTCGGTGCCCGAAAAGCCAATCGCGAGCAGCACGAGGTCGACTTCGAGCACGACCTCGCCGTCCGGAACGGACTCGGCCTTACGGACGCCAGTCTCGGCATAGCCCGGGAACTCCACACGATGGCCAACGAGGCGCCGTAGCTGTCCCTGGTCGCCTTCAAGTCGGTCGGTGACGAACTGCCACTCGCGCACGCCACCCTCTTGGTGTGCCGCGTAGGTGCGCATCACGACGGGCCATTCGGGCCAGGTCTTCTGTGGGTTGCGCTCGCTCGGTGGTGTGGGACCGTGGGCGATCTCGTGGACCTCGATCGCGCCTTCGCGCAACGCATTGCCGAGGCAGTCAGAGCTGGTGTCACCGCCGCCGAGGATCGCCACGCGCTTGCCCTTGGCGGTAATCTCCGGCCCCTCGATCGGGAGGCCTGCGACGCGACGATTCTGCTGTGTCAGGTATGGCATCGCGAACTCGACACCGGCAAGCTCGCGGCCTGGGAGCACGAGGTCGCGGTGGCGCTGAGCGCCCGTCGCGAGCACGATCGCGTCAACGCCCTCGCGCAGTTCTTCATACGAAAGGTCGCCACCAACATCGATGCCCGTCGCAAATTCGATCCCTTCGGCTTCCAACTGCTCGAGGCGGCGATCGATCATCTGCTTCTCTAACTTGAAGTCGGGAATGCCGTAGCGCAGGAGCCCGCCAAGCTGGTCGGCACGCTCGAAGACCGTGACGCTATGACCTTCGCGGACGAGCTGCTGGGCGCAGGCGAGACCCGCAGGCCCCGAGCCAACGACGGCGATGCGCTTTCCCGTTGAGCGTTGCGCTCGCTGGGGAAGCACCCAGCCCTCAGCGAAGGCGCGATCGATGATCGACATTTCGATCTGCTTGATCGTGACCGGCTGCTCCTCGAGCGCCAAGACACATGCCTCCTCGCAGGGGGCGGGGCAGATCGCACCGGTAAATTCGGGGAAGTTGTTCGTCGCGTGCAGACGATCGATCGCGTCCTTAAAGTGGTTGCGCTCGACGAGGTCGTTCCATTCAGGAATCAGGTTGCCGAGTGGGCAGCCCGTGTGGCAGAAAGGGACACCGCAATCCATACAGCGGCGGGCCTGCTCGCGAACGATTTCGGTGTCTGCCTCTGGTGCGACGGCAGCATAGTCTTGCAGCCGCAGGTCGACGGGGCGATACGGAGCAACGTGCCGTTGAATCGTAAGAAAACCTTTGGGGTCAGTCACCAGCGATCGCCGCCTCTATGTCCTTCGCGGCGCGCTCGGCGAGCACGCGCGCGTAATCGTCTGGCATCACCTTGATGAAGCGCTTCAGCGTGTTCGTCCAGTCGGCGAGGAGCGCGGCCGCGACGGGACTATCGGTGCGGGCAACGTGCTCCTCCAGCAGGCTCTTGAGCCGCTCGCGATCCTCGGCGCTCTCGACTGGGTCGAGCGACACGCTGGCCGGGTTGATGCGCTCGTTGAGACGCCCGTCGTCATCGAGGACGAAGGCAATGCCACCCGACATGCCGGCGGCAAAGTTGCGGCCCGTCGGTCCGAGGATTACGGCCACGCCGCCTGTCATGTACTCACAGCCGTGGTCGCCGACACCCTCGACGACGGCTGTTGCACCGGAGTTGCGGACACAGAAACGCTCACCGGCACGACCGCGCAGGAACGCCGAACCCGAGGTCGCTCCGTACAGCGCAACGTTGCCGATGTAGGAAGAGGTGGCGACGTCGTAGCCGGCGTCGGCGGCCGCGCGGACTGCGAGCACGCCGCCCGAGAGCCCCTTGCCAACGTAGTCGTTGACGGGGCCGGTCAGCGAGATCTCCATGCCGTTGAAGGCAAAAGCGCCGAACGACTGGCCGCCATGGCCGGTCAGGCGCAGCTGAATCGTGCCGGCTGGGAGCCCATCCGGGCCGACGCGGCGCACGATTTCGCCGGCCAGCATCGCTCCAAACGTGCGGTCGATGTTGCGGACCTCGCGTTCGATGACGACGTGCTTTCCCTTGGCAAGCGCAGGCTCGGCCTCGGCGATGACGCCAATGTCGATCTTGCTCGCGAGCATGTGGTCCTGTGCGCGGCTGCGAATCGGCGCAGGGTCGTCGGGGAGGCGGGGGTGCGCAAGGATCGGCGAGAGATCGAGGTTCTCCAGCCAGGCGGGTCGGTCGGTGCGCTCGCGCAGAAGGTCGCGGCGACCAATCAGCTCGTCGACCGTGCGGATCCCGACCTCGGCCATCAATTCGCGCAGGTGCTCGGCGACGAAGAGGAAGTAGCGGACGATTTCGTCAGGAGTGCCACGGAAGCGCTCGCGCAAGACTGGGTCTTGCGTGGCGATGCCAACCGGGCACGTGTTGAGATGGCAGACGCGCATCATGATGCAGCCCGCAGCGATCAGTGGTGCCGTCGAGAAGCCAAACTCTTCTGCTCCAAGAAGCGCGCCGACCATTACGTCACGACCGGTGCGGAGACCACCATCGACCTGCAGCGTCACCTGTGCGCGCAGGTCGTTCATCACGAGCACCTCGTGCGCCTCGGCGAGTCCCATCTCCCAGGGCAGGCCCGCGTACTTCAGCGACGAGAGCGGCGAGGCGCCGGTGCCGCCGTCGTGGCCCGAGATGACGATGTGCTCGGCCTTGGCCTTCGCGACGCCGGCGGCGACCGTACCGACACCCGCCTCGGCGACCAGCTTGACCGAGATGTCGGCCTGCGGATTGACGCATTTGAGGTCGTGGATCAGCTGGGCGAGGTCCTCGATCGAGTAGATGTCGTGATGCGGGGGCGGGCTAATCAAGCCCACGCCAGGCGTCGAGTGGCGAACCCTTGCGATGTAGTCATCGACCTTATGGCCCGGCAACTGTCCACCCTCGCCAGGCTTTGCGCCTTGGGCCATCTTGATCTGGACCTGGTCGGCATCGACAAGGTACGGCGTCGTCACACCGAAGCGACCCGAGGCGACCTGTTTGATCGCCGAGCGTCGCAAATCGCCGTTGGCGTCGGGGGTGGAGCGCACCGCGTCCTCGCCGCCCTCGCCCGTATTGGACCTGCCGCCGAGGCGGTTCATGGCGATTGCCAACGTCTCGTGTGCCTCGCGTGAGATCGAGCCGAGGCTCATCGCGCCGGTTGCAAAACGACGTACGATCGCGCTCGAAGGCTCGACCTCGTCGAGTGGCACGGGCAGACCAGCGGGCACGATCTCGAAGATATCGCGGAGGGCGATGGCGCGATCTGTGCCGGCGTCGATCTGCTCGGCGAAGGCGCGGTAGGTCTCGTACGACTCGTCGCGGACGGCGCGTTGCAGCGCGACGATCGAGTCGGGGCGCCACGCGTGGCGCTCGCCATCGATGCGGAATTGATACTCGCCGCCAGCTTCGAGGAGGTCGTCGGGCAGTGCGGATTGGACGTCGAGTTCGTAACGCTCGCGAATTTCGTCGGCGATGTCGCGCAGCTCGAGCCCGCCGACGCGCGAGATCGTGCCGGGGAAGTAGCGGTCGATCAGCTCGCGTCCAAGGCCAACGGCCTCGAAGATCTGTGCGCCACGATACGACTGGATTGTCGAGATGCCCATCTTCGAGCAGATCTTCAGGAGCCCCTTGCCGAGCGCTTGGATGTAGCGCTTGCGGGCCTCACCGAGATCGAGGTCGCCGAGCTCGCCCGTCTGGTGCAGTTCGCGGAGCGACTCGAGTGCCAGGTACGGGTTGACGGCTGCCGCGCCATACCCGATCAGCAGCGCCATGTGCATCGTTTCGCGTGGCTCGCCGGACTCGACAACAAGACCGCACATCGTTCGCGCGCCCTGTCTGACGAGATGCGAGTGAACGGCGGCGATCGCGAGCAGCGGTGGGATTGGTGCGAGCGTCGTGTCGGCACCGCGGTCGGACAGGATCACGATTGTGGTGCCGCCCCAGACCAGCTGCGAGGCCTCACGGCAGATCAGGTCGAGTGCGCGGGCGAGCCCGGCCTCGCCCTCTGCGAGTGTGTAGAGCGTGGAGATCGTGGCGGCCCGGAAGCCCTCGCGGCGTAGTGCCCGCAACTTTTCCAACTCGCCGTTCGTCAGGATCGGGCTCAATGTCGTGACACGACGGCAGTGCTCTGGTGTCTCGTCGAGCAGGTTGCCGATTGCACCGACACCGACGCGTAGGCTCATCACAAGGCGCTCGCGCTCCGAGTCGATCGGCGGGTTTGTGACCTGAGCGAACTGCTGCTTGAAGTAGCTCGGCAGCAGACGATTGCGATGTGTGAGGGCGGCGAGTGGCGTGTCGTCACCCATCGAGCCGATCGGCTCACCGCCCGTCAGCGCCATCGGTGCCAGCAGCAGCGAGAGGTCTTCGCGGGTGTAGCCGAAGATGCGTTGGAGCTTCGGGAGCGCCCCCTCGTCAACTGCGATGCCCTGTTGCGGACGCAGGTCGTCGAGGTGCAACTTGTACTGATCGAGCCATTGGCGATACGGGCGTTGGCGCGAGAGGATGCGCTTGATCTCGTGGTCTTTGATCACGCGGCCTGAGGCGGTGTCGAACATCAGCATCCGACCTGGCTCGAGGCGGCCGGTCTCGACAATCTCGGACTGGGGGATGTCGAGCACGCCAATCTCGGAGGCGAGGATGCAAATGCCATCTTTGGTGCGCAGCCAACGGCCAGGGCGAAGTCCGTTGCGGTCGAGCGTCGCGACGACCTTGTCGCCGTCGGTCGCAATCACGGCTGCCGGGCCGTCCCAGGGCTCCATCAGCGTCGTGTGGTACTCGTAGAACGCGCGGATGTCATCGTCCATCTCGAGCGTGGTGTCACTCCAGGCGGGTGGGATCAGCATGGCGAGCGAGTGCTCCAACGATCGTCCGGCTTGGACGAGTAGTTCGAGTGCGGCGTCGAGCTTGGCCGAGTCCGACCAGCCTTCTTCGGTGATGGGGTAGAGCTTCTGGAGGTCGCCACCAAAGAGTTTGCTGTGCATCTGTGGCTCGCGTGCTGCCATCCAGTTGCTGTTGCCGCGGACGGTGTTGATCTCGCCGTTGTGGGCGATCATGTGGAACGGGTGCGCGAGGTCCCACGTGCCCATCGTGTTGGTGGAGAAGCGCGAGTGGACGAGTGCCAGTGCCGATTCGACGTCGCGGTCGGTAAGGTCGGGGTAGTACGCAGTCACCTGTGTTGCTCGGAGCAGGCCCTTGTAGACGATCGTCTTTGTCGAGAGGCTGACGATCGCAAAGGTGTCTTGCATGACGCTAGCCTGCACGGTCTTCTCGATCCGACGCCGAATCACGTAGAGCTTGCGTTCGAAGGCGTCTTGCTTGCCGTGGCGGCGCTCGACGATCAGTTGGCGAATGACGGGCGCAGACGCGCGCGCGACTGGCCCGGTCGCAGTGTTGTCGACGGGCACGTTGCGCCAACCCACTGCACGGTGGCCCTCTTCGGCGACGATGCGCACGGCGATTTCCTCGCAGCGAAGCCGTAGCGTTGCGTCTTGGGGGAGGAAGACCATGCCGATGCCGTAGTCGCCGGCGGGAGGCAGGTCGATGCCGTCTTCGGCGGCGACGCGTGCGAGAAAGCGGTGCGGCATTTGCAGCAAGATGCCCGCGCCGTCACCCGTTTCCGGATCGGAGCCCGTGGCGCCGCGATGATCGAGGCGCTCGAGTACTTCGAGCGCCTGTTCGACGACGCTGTGCGACGCGACGCCGTCGAGCTGCACGACCGTGCCAAGCCCACAGGCGTCGTGCTCAAACTGGCGATCGTAGAGACCGCCGATGTGTTCGCCTGCCTGCATGCCAGCCAGTCTACGTGATCTTCGACGCAGATGGTTTGGTCGTCACGCCGCAACTGAACCAAATGGTTCAGTGTTCGCTGAGGCGACATTCTGGGCCCGGGCCCAGAATGTCGCCTCACGGACATTTTGGGCCCGGGCCCATGGTGTCCGGCGCCGGGGTTAAAGATTTGGCTTAGGTATCGGATACAGAGTCGACTCGTTTGCATAAAAAGCGCAGAGTAGAGCCAAATTGAGGGGCGGACATTTTGGACCCAGGCCATCGCGCAGAAGAAGGTACG
>Ga0049085_10000508_pt1 | contig 15212 bp, 8 predicted proteins | sample GreLakmeSU08MSRF_FD_66721 | JGI IMG/M metagenome (GOLD analysis project Ga0049085, IMG submission 66721) | Freshwater lentic microbial communities from great Laurentian Lakes, MI, USA - Great Lakes metaG SU08MSRF | ecosystem: Environmental > Aquatic > Freshwater > Lake | place: Great Lakes... | reverse complement strand
GCACCAAACCTCTCTCTGGCTGAAACATATTGGTCTGGTGTTTCAAAAGAAACACCAGTCGCCGACAGCAGTGTGCTTGAAGATTTTGAGGGGTCAAGAGTAATTGTGTCCGTCATGGAGCCGACTGAATCTGATGTGATTCCTACACTGTCATTTGCACGATCGCCAAAAATAGTAATTGCGCCGAAGAGAAACACGGCAGCGATAACTGCGGCAACGACACTCGACAGCCATGGCCGATTTATGCCACGAATGACTTCTGCAACCAACGAACTTGATGGCGCCGGCAACCCGTAACGCAACTCAGCAGAGTGCAGACCTCCTGAGCGACGTAATGATCCAAGTGCGATCACCTCGGGTCGACCGCGGCGGCGAACTGTGACCCAAGGTCGAACGAATGCCGACCACCATGGCAGGCGCATACTCACTTTTATTACACCACGCGCGCGATCTTCGCTGATTACTACATCTCGAGCTTTAGCATTGACACTGGCAAAAATTGGGAAGAGCGCAGTTTCTTCTGCGATGTCAACAACCTGTATTGAGAGTGGAAGAACGATAATTGTTCCAGACGAGGCGCCTAGTTGTCCAACTGTTGCTCGCACAATTTCCCCAAAATAGTTGCCGATGACGGTGAGTGCTGATTGGTGATCGAGATTTTTAACATCTAGGTTGAAGACGAAGCCGGCAAGTTCTCCGTTGATGTCACGCGCGATGGTGAGCACAGAGTTGAGTTGTTCGAGTTGGTTCCATTGATGGGAAGGCAAAATGATGCCTTCCCATCGTCGGCCCATGTCATCAAAAGTGAGACTAATATCAGCCACGGTTTACTCCTATGTGTTTGAGGGATGCTTGTAGAAGTTGCATTACGCATCGTTTGCAACGCGAGCGACGTTGGCGTTGGGCGGTAATTGAACGACTCATACCTAATTCATAACGATCGACTACTGAATATATGACATCCTCAAACCATGATTCTCCCACGGCTGCATCGCTGCCTTCGATCAGTGCGAGATGTAAAACTTGGGTGGCTGCAGCATAAACGGTCTTATCGTTACAGGTTCCACATTGAAAGCCACTAGTTGCCACATGGTGCAGGGCCAAAAAAAGTTCCCCGATAAAAACTTTCGAGATGACAGTCTGATCGGTTCCGGGAGAAATCGGGGCGATAGCGGCAATGCTGAAGAGAGCAGACGACTCGTTACGGCGACGACGACCGAGGTCGATCGCCGCGTTTGACATGGTGCGATAGGCGTACCTGGTCGCGTCTTCGTCGGTATCGACACTAGGGATGCGATCCGTGCGGCGACTTAACGAGGCATTAATTTTTTCGCTGGAGATTGAAACAAGGTCAAGTGGTTCTTCGGCCAAACCATACTTGCTCACGAGTCGTGCAGCGGCATCACGACCCGCTTCAGATCGAACCCAGGTGAGCATTGCTTCGCATTGTTGACTAATCGTCAAGCTCGTCACTGACCCACCATTTTCCCACAATAGGGCTTCAAGTCGGTTAAGACACATCTTCGACGAAGCGTCCATATTTCGGTGACACGACTACGCCGTGTTGCCCTTTGGTTAGTAGTTGGTGTCATAGCTCTGTTTCCGATGCCAACTGAGTTGGCGAATTCGGTTTTATTTCAAAGGACTAGATGCTCGGATAGGTAATGACTCACTTGTACACTTTTTGGAGGGGGTAATACTCACAGACACCGACGCAATCAAAATCATACATAACTAAATGCAGGGCGCTATTCCACACCGGTTCAACGGTGTCTCCAAGATAACCCTTCACCTCGTACACTATGAAACCAAAATATGGATTGCTTGTTGGCTTATCCATTTCTACCAAAACCGTGCCGCTCGCATCCAGATAGACAGCATTATCACAACCAATATTAATAACAATCTGGCTTTCAGGCCATTTAGGAAACTCATAGAAACAAAGCGATACGTTGCGCTGAGTGTTTATTGCAGAACTTTTACTTGGGGTCCATGACACTTTCATTTGGCAATCGATCGTTTTACCAAAGAAAAACAGACTCTGTGTCGACACGCTCGACAACTTGTCCAATTGAAATTCTGGATACTGACTATTTTCAAAAGCCGCCCCACAATTGTGCCCAACCGCAACGATGTTCTTCTCCGCCTCTTGTACCAGCGTCAGCACCCAAATGTTTGTTGTTTTCTTGCCACTTTTGTTGGCCAGACAAGTATGCAAAACACCCTTAAACTTGCGTGTTTGGCCCACCTTAGGACATTTCGCACCTGCCTTAGCATCAGCAGAAGTTGGACCAAAAGAAAACAACATTGCTAATACAGTCAACAAACCAACGAGATTTTTGCCAAGTTTCATGGGTCGTACCACCTTTTCCTCATATAACGGCGAATTTGCCTATATGTGACACAGTTAGAAATAGGTTTATGACGGTTTTACTGTCAATTTAAAAACAGATCGTTACCTAACTGAACGAGTACCTAAATCTTTTGGGGGGGTTAGATGAAAAAGTAATTTCTGGTTACATCTTTCACAATCGTGGCGACCCCTGCCTGGTTCAACCACTTAACGCATGTGGCGGCGATAGTGACATGGATCAATCGAATCGGTAAGGACATTGAACACACCTAGGTGCCTGAAGTGGGTTATCAATACTTTTTTATTTACCTATGCAACCATTTTTTATTCCGACCTCTTTCATGCCAAGAATGTCACCGGGTCCCCATGAATCTGAGTCCTTCAAAAATTCCCAGCCAGTTTTGAATTCTGTTACAACCATTAATTCGTTTGCCGGTGCATTAGGAGATTTAATTATGAAATCAAGACCAATCCCATCCAATAAAGAAGTACGGATCACACGCCGGCTCATTGGGAGCAAGGGATTAATTTGAACGTCAGTTGAATCTATTGGCGTCCACTTGGAACCCGACACTCGATTCCCTACCGAATTGTAAGTAGTAACATTAAAAATACTCTTTTCTTCAAGCATCGAAGCACCCATCTCACCTGGCGCAAGTAGCCCGATCAATATTGCGGCGGACCCGTTTCTGCCTTGTCGATCTTCAGCATTGGGTACTTTATCTGTCACCCCTGTGAAGACAAATTTCAGACCACTCTCTCTCGAAATACCAATCAATGCATCATTCACCCAAGATGTGGCGTCTTTAGATTGAGTATCTGAAGCCGTTCCGTAATTGATGGCGACTGTAATCGGACCATCACAAGGGTCATACCTGAGATTACGTCCTTCGATCTCATCCAATTTAAATTCGGGGATTATCGGAATCGTTGTCGGCGAAACAGATGTGGTTGTTGTGATTGGAGTCGTCGTCGTTGTTGGAGTCGTCGTTGGAGTCTCAGCGACCACACTGTCTCTATCGGAATTTTGATTGTCTGCTAAGAGAAGAAGCATTATTGGGGTCACCGCGGCCACCAAGCCCAAGAGAACTTTTAATTCGTTTGACACAAGAAATTTATCTCCACCAGTTGAAACAAAAACCGTAATCGCCGAACCAGTTGGCGCCTCAGCAAAAATTGCTGGTTCTGTACGAATCACTCGCCCTTTTTTTATTTTCGGATTTGATTCGTTGATCAGCGTTACGACAAGGTTGTATGGCGATTCTTTCAATAACTGTTGTACTGCAGTATCGACTTGGCCCTGCAGCGACAGATCGTTTATTTTTTTTGGGTCGCTATTTCGAAATGGCCACATCATCTTATTTTAGACACGATCAGAAGGCGCACGATTACTGACAAGCTTCGAGTTCTGATATTCACACCTATTACAACGGTTGTCTAGCGTCACGGTGACACACTAAAACACTGCTTGAAGCGACGCCAAGAATCGAAATCGACAAAAATGCCCTCCAAATGCCGAACCGTACTGCTAGTCAAGTTTCATCCCTCAACAACATCTCAGGACTTCCCGTTTAAACCAATGTTTATCATTCACCACTCACGCATAATGAATTTTAATAAGAAGTACGTAGCTGACCTTAACCCAAAGATAACGAACAGGCAAACACAAGATGTATGGCTCAAAACTTCATTATTCACACTTAGGCAGTACAGTAATAACGCTTATGGGGAGCCTAATTCCATGTCCGATTTCTATAGTTAGACGGCCTGCACATAGTTACGCCACAGATCAATGTTTCTAGCAATTACGAGCTTGTTTAAAAGTAAAATCGTCAGAACTATCGCAAGCATTGTTGCTGTAGGCACTGCATCAGTTGGCTTTCTATCTGACGTCCTTGGTCTTCGCGGCAGTAATGAAAAAGATGCGAGTGTCATAACAGTTTTAGTAAATGACACTGCGGTATCAACTACTTCTATAAATACGTCGACAACATCTGTATTAAGTTCATCAACCGACCCTCAGGTTGCGCTCGAACAACTCAGAGCTTCACTAGTCGCGCGAGCATCATCCGGCATTCTTGATGGATGTGGCCAACACGCTCTGCTGCTTACTCCAACGGGTCTCAAGTTTTATGAATGGACTAACAACGCTTGGACGGACTTCAGTCAAAGTCTCCAAGTACCAACTTTGGCAACACCAACTGGTCTACTCGTGATTGATTCACCGCGCGATGGGGTATCTGAAGTACTTGTGACTTTTGATCGTCTCGGCAATTCACCTCCAAGTGGTGGTGTCTTAGGCGCATCACCCGGCACACTCGGTTGTGGCACAGGCTATACATGGCGCTACTTTGCTGGTTTCGACGGCTCATACAGTCGAGTTGCACCAAATTTGCGGGCTTTACCAAACAGTGTTTTAACTAGTCGAGGCTTAAGCGACATTGAACCAGTTGAACTCAATTGGGATGACTTGAACGAAATTTACTCTATAACTCAAGCCCAAACCACTCAGACCACAGTAAGTGTTGCTGACTCAGTCTCGCCAGAAGCGGTTGCAAGATTCATGACTGCATATTCACAATTCACCTCTACTTCTTTCGCGTCAATGCTTTACGATGTCGCTCCTGGCTCCCCTGCCGAATCATTAGTGCAATTCTTGTTGCGTGGAAAACAAATAAGTACAAGTGTTGGTTATGGCGAGGGTTCAGGCTGGCAACTTGAGAACAACGGTTCGGCTTATCGAATTCTCTTCCCTGGAGGCGGTACCACATTTGACGCATTTACTGGAAGCAATGAAAAAATCGCTTCATTTAATTTAAATGGAATTTCGCTCAGCAAACTAATTCGACTTGATCGATCGCCTACAGCGGTAGTTCGTGGTTGTTCAGTCTCAGGTATCTGTGTGGGTGTTAGAGGTGTACAACTTGGTGTTCGCACGACATACTTACTTCTCGAGGTTGACTCTTCTCAGACTTCGAAAGTAGTCAAGTTCATCGAAGCCTCACTTACCACCAGCACCAACACGAGTAGACATCTCTCGGGCACAACGCCCGCGTCGCGCAAAAGTACACTGACGAATTGGAGTCTCGGCTTTCCTTTAAGCGAATTACCATGGAATGGCAGCCTTGAGCTGACTATCTCAGTCGGCGATATTCAAGAGCGCATCACAATAACACTGCCCAACTAAACAATCGATTCAAAAAACGTGAGGCAGAAAGCCCTATTTGTATCGAGTCAAACCTTGGTTTGATATATTCTCTGCTGGTGCCTAATCCCAACACTGAATTACCAAAAAATCTGCCTATTGCAACTTCTAAAAGCAGTTTCTCTGGCGAGAATCTTAATAAGGTCGCTTTACTGCTCCTCGCACCAACTGGCCTCTTGATCATTCGATCAAGTGGACAAACTTGGATCGAGCTATCTGTTTTCGACTTCAAAGGCACGGCTGAATGGTACGGCAAGGTCACTCTTGTTTCCGGAATAATCATAACGCTTCTTGGAAGTATCTCGGCTTTTCCGTCAGCATCGTCGCGATTAAAGAACTTTTTAAGTTGGGCGGGAATCACGTCATCCCTGATTTCAGTGCTCCTCCTCATTGCGATACCGATCAAACTCGAGCAAATTTCTCAAGAAATTGAGCGAAAAGCCCGCTCGCCCGAAAGATTCTTTGACGGCACCTTCTTAGAAGGTCTCGGCAAAGCTCTTGCAGATATCTCAGCCGAAATTAGCGTCGTCATAAAGCCACAACTCGCATCTGGTTGGCGTAACACAACAATACTTTCTGTCGTCGCATTGTTAATTTGTTTGATTACTAAACTCTCGACGTCACAGCCGAGAACGTAGGTGTACTTTCGGGTTAACGCTGAACCTTAGATTTTTAACTTCTTCGGCATAATACTCTTCTTTTTTAAAGTGCTTTCCCAAATCCGTGTTCAGATTAGAGTGGACAATTGAGGTATAAACGTCAAATGAGAGACCGCCTGATAATGCTATTAATTGCGCTCGTGGCGTGGGTGGTAATTGGCTACGAAATAATACCCGCAATATATATTTTGTATCTCGTGTATCGGAAGAGAATGCTGCAGGCGTTTATTGTTGGCATGATTTATATCGGGTTTCTTGGACTACCTGAGATTATTTCTGCACTTTAGCTATTAGATCTGCTGCATGCCGCGCAGGCTTTATATATCCAATTGCGGCACTCGAGTCATCATCTGTTGCGCCTCCACTCGGAACCCCAATAAACTCAAATTTTGAGTTAAAGGTGGCTCCACCACTTACGCCAAAAGAGAGCATGCCATCGGTCTTGAAATACTCACCATTAAAATTGTCGGAGTTCAGTTCAAGCTTTCCAGAATATCCGCCGCTAGTTATGGTGACTGTGACCTCAGCGTCGCCGAAACCCACAGAAGGATAGCCGATATTCGTTAATTTTTCACCTAAATTTGGATCGACCAAAGAGGGCTCGATGATTGTCCGATCCCGAATTATTACAGGATTACCGTCATCGTCAACTATTTGAATGATCGCCAGGTCGTTGTACTCATCCCCTATTACAAATTGCGCTGTATATACCTCATCGGGCGGATCGTCAAATGATTCGGTCAAAAAAACTGAGTACGAGTTATCAAATCCTGGCGTGACATGAAAATTAGTTAGAACATAGCTTCCATCAATAATTAATGTGCCCGATCCACTCCATGCCTCGGATGCGTTCTTGCTTTCGATGTATACGATGGACCTAGAGAGCGACTCCCAAGACTGCACTGGCGTAACAGACGATGATGAGCCATCACTCTGATTCAAAACAAAGAATAATCCGATGAATGCAGCCACTCCGGCAAACCCGACTATCGCACCTCCACTCCTTGACTTTTTAGTTTTACTTGGTTCGGGTATTTTGATCTGAGGCCTGTTTGATTGACTTGACGGTATTCCGGGTACGGTTCTACCAATTGGTGACCTAGGAGGTGATGCCCCAGGCTGATCAACTCCTTGCACATTTCTTATAATCGTTACGTTTGAAGCAACAAATCTTCGCAAAACCGGTAGTACGACCAAAATCCATTCATGCCCAGTCAGCAGACCGACCAAGCTCCTTGAGTACTTCGACAACTTTTTCTTTTGATCAGAACTTAGTATGAGTTGGTCGTCTAATTTGTCACCCGAAGTTAGATCACGCAAATTTTTTGGCAATGCTGGCTTTGGCCTCGCTACGTGCCACAGTGGCTTGCGACTACTTTTAATATTCTCTCCTAGGATTTTCTTTTTTGACAGAATCTGGATCCACCACGGGTGAGACTTCTTTATTGAACTGACCCTCGCCAAACCCAACCTCACCTAAAGGGAACTGCTCTGACAACAGCACACAAGATCCGAGTAACCGAATTGAATCTGTAAGTTTTTCTGGCGTCAGCACAATACTTTCTCTGAAAACTATATTTTGCGATACTTGGGGTTTTGGCAACAATTCGTCTGGCCACCAAACATAAGGCTTCAAAATCTGTCTCGAGTCATTTGCATGGAATAAAGATGTAACTAACCCGTTAGGAAGTCGCATCGGTTCAGTTGGAATCAATCGACCGAAGTATGACGGTGCAAGTAAATCTGAAGCCCCTACTGAATGCGCTTCTGGGTCATCCACAATCGTGCTGTAGGCAGATTCTAGATGAATTTCGTTCGTCGTTTCTATAAGTGCCGGATCGTATTGACCACTAAAAACATTCGTCAAAAATGACCAACGCGCACCTCGAGCTTTTCCACCTAAAATCTCACTGAACGATGGTACGGCTGGGCAAGACTCGGGTCTTGATCCCCGTGTTTCTTCAAGTGTTACTCCTTGCTCGAATGCCAAATCTTGTTGAAACTTTAAAATTAATTGGCGATATTGTCGCCCCAACCAACCTTTTGCGATGAATAGTTGTCTCAATCTGGCTGTCAGGCCTTGATCGCCGCGACGAGTGAGCACCAAATTCTGGTGCTCAAACTTAAGTACGCCTTTCAGAGTATGTGAGCCTTCGTCAAGTGACTTCTCACCTAACACACTTCTTCCCAGCGGATACGTGAAGAGTCTGGCAAGCACTGCTGCTGTGCCTGTCCACTGAACGGCAGCAAGACGCAAGCGACGTTCAGCATCAGCGCTCATTTCTAATTCTTCGACAGCCCAAGTAAGTCTGCGAGACAATTCCTCTAATCGATATCTCTCTCTCACAATTGTGAACGCAACCACAAGTCCAGAGACAAACAGTAGGGTTATCCCTACGGCAAAAGAGATAAGGAAAACATCATTTTTTGATTCACCTGACCACGCCGTCACACTTGACTTGTTTGAGCCAACCGCTGCCGTTGTGCCAACAATGACATATGCCCAGGTGAAAATGAGCAGAGAAGTAGCAAACTTTCTGCGGATTTTCTCACCGCTCGATGTATTTCTGGAAATTGATATTGCCACGAGGACCATCGTGAACAAAGCAAAAAGCGCAGCAGCAATCGGCCCGCCGCGGAATCTCTCTACTTTCATCACGAATTTCCAGATACTGTCCCAAAATGCTGCCTCAACTCCCAAAACAAGAACCAACACCGTTGACGCAGTTATAACTTTCCCTTGCCACTTCTTGTTGTCTCTGATCAAAATTCCCGCGATTGCGCTAAAAATAACAAGCGTGCTAAGTAGAACCCAAGCTAACGATCTGTTCTTACCACCAAGGAATTCAAAATTAAACATGTTGCGCCAACCAGTAAGACCACCAATAGCCATGTAGAGAATAGATATTCCGGCTGCAACAGCAGCTTTCACTGCGATTGAGACAGTGCTGACCTCGCTCGGCGAAAATCTTGAGGGTAGCTCTTGCAATGCAGTAATCATCTGCTCGGCTCTAGTCCGAGCCGCTTGGCCTTCGTTGAGCATTGTTTGCGTGATTCGACCAAGAAGATCTGATCTTTCGGGCTTTTCTTCAACCTTTTCAACTGTCAAAGGCGCTTCCACAGATGCCACTTCTAATGATTCCACCTGATCAGAAACCGAAACATCTAATTGTTCAACTTCTTCAACAGCGTCTGATTCAACAACTGCGTCGGCAACTTCTGGATCTTCGGTGGGTGTTCCGGCAGACTTATCGGCAATCTCAACACTGATTCCATTTGTTTCGGAGTCCATAGCTACAGGAGTTGCTACAAGAGATGCATCCGACTTACCTTCAAATAATTCCGTCAGAAGAACATTCACATCATCGACTTTTGGCGCTAGATACTCTTGCCTCACAAGCAAGTATTTATCGTCGGCAAAACTCGCTCGCTCTTCACGTGCCTCAGGTCCACCGTCTACAACTGCCAGAACTTTTTCTACTACTTGGATCCAGGTCTCTTCTCCGATTGTCTTTAGTACAGGACGATCGACTCTTTCGGCAACTGTTGCCACTATTCGGTCGATCTGTGCACGAGAAATTTTTGCATCACCTGCAATTGTTTCTCTACCTGGATATAGAATTTCCACTGAACTTCGTGCTCCGCCTACCGCATGTTGAAGCGCTTCCCCACTCATCGCATTCAGATGGTCTTGGACACCCCTGATTAGTGCGACTGGCATCTGCAATAGCGCCTTTAGAAGTTCTTTTAGATAACGACCCATAAATCTCTTACCATCAACCGAGACCAAAGGCCCGCTTGGTACTTCGGTTGTGCTGAAACGCAATTCACTTGGATAAATCAAGTCCGAAAACTTCTGTGCGCCCTGAAATTGATCTGGGACAGAAAAAAATTGGTGTGGTAGGGGCAATTCATCGTCTTGTGACATCACTTTATTGATAGGCAATGGCGGGCAGTCAAGCAAATTTGCGCGCGATGAAATAAATCTAACCAGAACCCCAGGAACACCGGGATTGACAACACTAATCTCATCAGAAATTGGATGGACAATTTCATTCCACATCCCGAATATTGTTGAAACTTCGATTGCGATGTGACTTGCATAATGATCTTCAACCAAATCTTCTACTGGTCGCGAGATTGCCTGATGCGATGCAGAATCTCGAGCGATTACAATCAAATTCGCATTTGCTCGCTCAGTAAAGAACGTGTCGTTGGGCGGCTCACTCGAGTAGGTTGGGCAAGCAACTCGAAACTCAAGGATTTTCAAATTTACAGACATGCGCATAAATAAATCCGATAATTTTTGCGCTGAAGCGTCTATCAGAGTGTTGATTTCAGTTGTCTGCGCATTTGATACAACAGCGACCAGACGTACAGTACTTAGTGATTTTTTATTCTGGGCAAGCCAATCAAGTAGTCTGTCGTTTCGATTCAATCCCGCCCTATGAATCTGAACATTAGGATCCACCCAACTTCCATTGTTTGAATCACAATCAAGTGAAACAAAATCAGACAAACCCGAATTGGTCTCTTTAGCTAATTTAGAAATTGCTAATTCTGTAATTTTATCTTTTCCAGAAAAGAGAATTATAGTGCACTCTTGCGATTTCATGCCCACCACAATATTTAAACCCCAGTTGCAGTTTTGGTTTTGACTCGTTCGATACCATAAATGAGAGACTGTAAAGCTCGGAGTAAGATGTCTGGCGTTTCAGATGTGTTTCTGATACCTGGCCAAAACGGAGGGTTATTAAGAGTTGCTCTATTCAAAGTTGCCTTGTCCCAATACTCATCTCCATCTGTCGAGTAATTAGTCACTACATCATTTAGCAACTTCAACAGTGCCAATTTTCGAGTTTCTGAATCATTCTCGCTACCTGATACCGAAATCAAACTTTCATGCATTTTGCAATCCAGACCTCCACGGAGCACAGACTCATCTTTTGATTTACCCTCAAACTCGACCGAGATTTTTCCGTTCAAGATCCAACTCTTGATTAACGGATTTGCCGTATCATAATGAAGTATTCGCTCTGAGCCGTCCAGCATTGATCCCATGTCACGGAGCACGCTATAAGAACGGAGTGGAGATAGGTTATTTTGTTGACCGACTGCGACAAAAGCAAGCGATAGAGATTCCAGAACTGCAAATAATTCGTCACCGGCATATTGCTCAGTTGGGGTTGTAAGCAGTGGGCTTGGAAAACTTGCTGCACCCTTTTCGAGCGACCATGGTTGGGAGATCATAATTGCTCCTTTTCGACCATTTCGGGGTACATCAATGAGACCCAACAGTCGACCTGTGAACCAGCCGCGAACAAAAGCGATTATGTGTTCCTGCGGTGCAGGAATGAACTCTCCAAGGAGCCTCGCACGTCGCTTTGACCAAAAAAGACCACGTTCATGTGCTGTCTCTTTAACCTGACTCCATCTCTCGCCAATTGGTTCTAACAGTGACTTAAACAAAAATGGGTGATGCGCACCATTTAGCATAGACATGATCTGAATGCTCTCGATCGAAGCGTCATTAACCATATAACGTTTTTCTATATCTGCAGCAGAAGCGTCGGCATCATCGCCAATAAACCCTCTGATCGCTTCTACTACTTCATCTTGCAGTGCGTGACCATTGAAAGGAAAGCTACTGAACTGACGTTTCAGTTCTCGCTTTGGATGGATGAATTGTTGTAACGCTTCGTCCAAATGAACGAGTGGCGCAGAAGCAGAAATTGCTTGTTGCAACTGGACAATAAATTTTGTTCGCCTCGCTCGATACTCCGTCTCGTCGACATGAATATTCGCTGAAAACACAGCATCTCCAGCTGTATAAGTTCGAAGAGTTGACTTTAATAGATCGTCAAACGCGGTGTTAGGTCGACGTAACCACATTCGGGCTCTTTGTTGCAAATCGTTCGGGCTGAACTTTAGGTTGACAACCACGTTAGCTTTTGGCCGGACTGAGTCTCGCACAACAAGCGAACTTGGATGCCACGGCTGCGATATTTGAATCGCCTGCACTGGACGAACCAAGTTTTTATTTAAATTAGCGAATGCTTCCATCTCTCGCAAAAAGTCTCCACAAATCACGCTCGTTCGAACTGTTGCCCGATGCAAAAGCTTTTCGAGTGGATCGCCGCCCACAGTTCGAGCAAGCATTTCTATAAACACTTCCCCGAAACTCTCTGGTTCGATGAGAGTAAACTCACTCTTTGGCGGTGTCGAGTCAGCTGGTGGCATACCATCTGACCAAGTCGGCCAACCGACTATGTCTTCGATCTCCTGTTCTAGCAAAACCGACGCATCTGCGATCTCGCGCTTCAGTGGCTCCAAAAATCCACTTGCGAATTCTTCTAAAAGCGCGCTTGCATATTCACAAATTTGTGCCTCGACAACGTACTTTGAAGAATTAAGCGCAAGCGTAATTGATTCTGCGACAGACGAGTCAGATGATGGCAACCTGCCCTTCACACTCGCCAACACCGCTGTCGCCTGAGAAGACCATTGAGTTACTTCTGCCCATTGCACATATCTCTTGTGCTCATTATCACCCATTAGCTCAGCGCACACTCCATCAGTCGGATGCACTAAGTAGTTGATCGTCAATTCAAGAAGTTTGTTTGTCACCGCAAACCCGAAGTTTGCAATTGCTTCTTCAACTGCCGAAATAACTTTTAACGGCGTCGACTCGGTCCACTCTTTTACATTGCGCTCAATCAGGGGTCGTGCTACTCGATCAAGATCATCGGTCGCTGTTTGAACTGCTGGAATAATGGCATCAAGGTGAGATTGTGCGGGCTGCTTTCCTGATAATTGCGACAATTGTGTTGCAGTACCAATCGCAGCGCCTTGTATCGCCTCCCACTCACTCGGCCGTAATGCATCGACCACATCATTTGAGTCGGCTCCACGTTCGTTAATACCAATCTTTTTTAGGAACCAGAGCAACTTATCTTCTGCTATGGCATGAGCAATCTCGTCCGGCTTATTCGTGTTAAGCCTGGCTACGTAACTGCGGGCTTCATCGCTCTCCATGTGATATCCAGCAATGTACGTCAAGGCATCTCTAGCAATTCGCTGAGCAGAATACCGTTCGAGATAACGAGTGCCGACACTTACTCGAGCACAACCCAAAGCGTTGAAAGCGGGTATGCCCTGCTCTGAATTGACACCCCTATTAATTACCAAATCATTCTGTGAAATATTGATAGATGCTTTTGTGTCCCAGTTAGCCATGGTGAAGGCGATCAAGTTGTCTTGTACAACTTCGTCAACGCACCATGCCACGAGTGCGCTTCCGATCGTCTCAAACACTTGTTTATCTGACGTGAAATGAACATTTGCTGCATTCTTACTGCCCACCAAAAACGGATATGCGGGACCACTTCGGGCGATAGCACCGACGACGCCAGCGACCTGCAATGTCATTGGTTGCTTAAGTCCGATCTCGGTTAGTTGAGATGCTGCGTCGTGGCCTTTTTGCACACCGTGCCAATAACTACCGTTCAAAATTTCACTTATTGCGGCGAGGCTGTTCGGTTGAACTCCGCCCATCAATCCGCCACCGATAGAAGCAAAAACTTCTGGTGTGTAGAGAATTCCGAATGAACTATCTCCCCATGACTCTTGAGATCTGACAACATCAAATACATCCATCAGCAGACCTGCACCAGTGCCACCAGCAAGAGAAGATACAACGACGACAATCGGGTCAGTAGATTGACCACTAGGGTTTTTGCCTTGTACTAGCTTCCACAACTCTGTTAAATCAGAAATTGATTTTGGACTTGACACCCTGTTTAGAAGTCCACGGATGCCGGACTTAATTTGGTCCATATATGCGAGCGCAATTGTCCGACCAACCGCGCGATATGCGCCCGCACCAGTTGCAATCGGAACATTTAACGGTGGCGCCACGCGCCAGGCAGCAAACTCTTCTTTAATTCCAATTTTGTTGTCAAGTTGATTTGAGACATTTGCAAAATTCACGCCAGGACCGACGAGTCCTAAATATTCTTTATCAGGCAACATTTCTGCGCCAGTCATTGAGATACCATCCTGAACCGTTGGCGTATCAATGTGCAAAAATTGAAAACCCTCAGGGATGTCTCGAGACTCTGGCCAATTATGCTCTGTCAGCCAGTGGCGCAGATCTCTTTTGATGAATCGAAGTGTCTTGCCGCCAGATCCACCCAAACCAATGAACACAACTCTGCGATACATGGATCCCCCAATTAAGTAAAAAACTTTAACTATATGATTTACGTCATGCTATAGGCGCAAAGGTAACCGCTACAAATGGATACCCAACTACTGACAAACTGACCTTGTCTTTTAAACCCCTAACTATGGCGAGGGTGGCGGAGGTCCTGGCTGTCTGGGCCGTGGCGGTTTAGTAGTACTTGGCGCCGATCCGCCTCCACCTTTCGGGTTATCAGGCGACGGACCAGGTTGAACTGGTTTTTCCTTATCCGCCGAAAGATATCGATCTCGATAATCTTTGCAGACATCCTTTAATTGTTGACTCTGAATTAAAGTGCGGACTCCTTCAATGCCCCCATCCGCGCCTGTATTTGAGACTATTAATGTCAATTGAGCAGTGAGCTTCGTGGTGTTTAGACCATTATCTTTAGGTTTCGACACAATTATCGCTTTACGAAACGGAATCGAAAGTCCACCTCCACTCGCCTGCTGCCAGTAGGAAACTTGATCAGTATTCATAACTTTAGCTTTTGGATCAGCAAATGGCCTGAAAAAGTTCCCCAGCTTCCGTTCAAGTTTGATCTCTTGTAACTCCATACTTGACTTTGTACTTTTGTTTTTAGGTAGCTTGAGGTCTGCACCAGACGGTTGAAACTTACTCGACTCTTCGCCATTGATGAGGACTATTACCTGACCGAAAGAAGACACCGAAATCTCAATCAAAGACTCATATGAATAAACTTTGCCCTTATCTGGCATAACTGCGAGCAGACTTGTTATATATCGGAGCAAC
>Ga0049085_10000507_pt1 | contig 15221 bp, 9 predicted proteins | sample GreLakmeSU08MSRF_FD_66721 | JGI IMG/M metagenome (GOLD analysis project Ga0049085, IMG submission 66721) | Freshwater lentic microbial communities from great Laurentian Lakes, MI, USA - Great Lakes metaG SU08MSRF | ecosystem: Environmental > Aquatic > Freshwater > Lake | place: Great Lakes... | reverse complement strand
TTAATCGTTCCAATAGAAACTCCATCGCGGTGCAATCGCTATACTTTTTTGGATTTTCTTCGGAAATACACTGAGGCAAACAATTTAACGGTACCGACGGTCTTGGATGAAGAAAGAATGGAATACTGTAGCGCGGCTTTCCCCATTGATTCTTGGGTGGATTTACTACCCGATGCGTTGTGCTTTTTAACTGGTCATTGGTCAATCGTTGTAACATATCCCCCACATTTACAACAATATGGTCCTCAACTTCAGTTACCCCAATCCACTGATCGTGTTTGTTGAGAACTTCTAATCCATCAGCACTGGCACCTACCAATAAGGTGATTAGATTTATATCCTCGTGTTCTCCGGCTCTGATAGCATCTTTTGGATCACCCGTAATCGGTGGGTAATGTATGGCTCTTAAAATGCTATTTCCTTTGGTAACGCGATCATCAAAATAGAATTCATCCAATTTCAAATGCAATGCGATCGCCCTTAATATTTGAACACCCGTATTTTCAAGTGCACGAAAAACATCTTCACCAGCTACATTGAAATTCAACAGTTCAGTAACTTGTTTGTTGGCTGGATAGGGGTGGTCTTCCAGTATTTGGTATTGTCCAAAATGCCAAAATTCCTTTAAATCGCCAGCGTTTTGGTTCTTTGCATGTTCTTTGCCAAACCCCGTGTATCCTCTTTGACCCCCACCTTCAGTATCGTCGTATTTTAATTTATTCGATTCTGGTAATGAGAAGAAATTGGCAACCTCTTGATAGAGTAGCTTTAATGTGTCTGATGGAATACTGTGATTTCGTATGGCAACAAATCCGATTTGTTCGTAGGCATTGCCCAACTCCGCAACGAATTGACTTTTTTGTTCGGCTGAACCTTCGATGAAATGAGTTAAATCTAATTTGGGAATGGATTGCATGGTGCGAATTTACCATACTATAACAACAATTGTATTATCCGATGGAGTGAAATAATTTAGAATCACTCTCCTCCAATATTATGGATAGGGTAGTTGAATTTGGCGAAATTATTAGGGTATCCATATCATACATGGCCTGATAAATTTCTTGAAAATACATAGTCCATTCAGGGTGCTCATAAATATTGTCCTTTATGTAAGCCGCTATGTCAGCATTGGCTTCACCATAATAATAAAGAAGTAGGTCTGAGTGTGATAATGGTCTTGTCATATGCTTCGTTGAAACGACAAACATATAACGGACCTAAAATCAGATTATTTTACTTTGGCAACACTTTTTTGCATCTTTTTTCGCAGGTTCAAAATTGCGTAGTGCATTCTGCCGATACATGTGTTGATATTGGTTTCCGTAAGGGCTGCAATTTCTTTGAAACTGAGGTCGGCATATTGACGTAAAATCAATACCTCGCGTTGGTCTTCAGGGAGTTCCCAAATCCACTGTCGCAAAATATCAACATCATCCTTGGCCACTCTATATTCTTCCTGACTTTCAACGGTAATACCCAAGCTATCAAAAACATCGCGACCTTCAGTATCCACAACTACGGGCATCCTTTTTCTTGCGCGAATCGTATCGATGCTCATATTGCGAGCGATACGAAGTACCCAAGGTAGGAATTTGTCTTCGTGATTGTATTTGCCTTTCTGGATGCTATGAATCACCTTAATGAAGGTTTCCTGAAAGATATCTTCAGCAACGTAACGATCGCCTACAAGCAAATAAATACTCGAAAGGATCCGAGATCTATGGCGTTTTAGTAAAGTTTCAAATGCTGCGTCGTTACCGTCAATGTAACGTTTAATCAGCACGCCGTCAGTTATCAATGGTGTAGTCATAATACTCCTCCTTTGCAGGTTAAAATTGGCTTTAATAAGACAAGATTTGGTTGAGTATTTTTCTACGTATAGGCGTTTCTAATTTTGTATCAATGGTAAATCAATGCAATAAAATTGGTAATTGCAAATTTTAATTGTAAAAAACTTAAAAAAAGCTATTTCAATCCATGAATAAATTCTGTGGCCGTCATTTTGGGCTTGCCTGGCAATTGCATTTGGGTTACTTTATAATGGCCATCATGAAGACAAATAATTAGTTGGCGAGATTCAATGGAAATAGATTTTTGTAAAAAAGGTCCAAGGAGTCCCATTTTTTCGCCACTGAGTATTTTCATATCGCCCCATTGACTTTGAATCCAAGCGCCTGGAAAGGGACTCAAGCCTCTTACTTTGTTGTGAAAGTCATGAAGTGATAGCTCTAAATCCAACTCGGCAAATTCTCGATGTAATTTCGGTGCCGTTTTAAGTTCCGCGCTAAAATCTTGGGGAGTAGTATGGCAATCGCCATCAGAAACCATCTTCAACGAATGTGCAATCAATCCTGCGCCTTCAACCATCATCCGATCATGTAATTCACCTACCGATTCGTTTTCGCCAATTGACAGCTCTGTTTTTGCGATAATGTCCCCGGTGTCTATTTCGTGTTTTAAGAAAAATGTGGTCAAGCCCGTTGTTATTTCCCCATTAATAATTGCATGATGAATGGGTGCAGCGCCCCTGTATTGTGGAAGTAAAGAACCGTGCAAGTTGATGGTTCCAAAGGTAGGGAACGACCATACTTTTTCTGGAAGCATCCTAAAGGCGATTACTACTCCTAAGTTTGGTTTCAATGATTCCAATTCGTTCGTGAAATCTTCAGATTTTAAATTGGCAGGTTGTAATATTTTTAAACCTAGTTCATTCGCTTTGCGTTTAACGGCACTTTCCGCAATTTTTTGACCTCGACCTGCCGGTTTATCCATTGCTGTAATTACTCCTACCACATTGTAACCGCTGTTTACGATTTTTTCCAAAGAAAATGCGGCAAAATCTGGAGTTCCAAAAAAAACGATGCGTAGGTTAGACTGTCCCATTGAATACAAATGTACAACAGCCAAAAGCAACCAATCCTAACAACTTACTGTCAATTCCTTATCGAAAAGTCACAATCATACATAAAATCACCGATTTTTGCATGAGAAGTAGGTGTTTTGCTGTAAGGAATGATGATCAGAAACTGTGTGCGCATGATTTTTTTTAAATTACAACAGGCAATTTTTGCTCTGCGCGTGCCAGTATTTACATTTTTTTTGCTTATTTCCGCCACTGCTTTTGGCAATGTGGTATATCCAACCCAAGAGTCAGTAGGAGAACCTGTTTTTATATTAAACAAAGGTCAGTGGCCAAAAGGTGTATTATCCAAGGCACATCTTAATATTGGCGATTTGTGGATTACCCAATCAGGATTTGTATGGAATTTGTTTGATTCCTCTGCTTTTGAAAAACTGCATGATCGTACAACGCAAACATTAAAGATTCCAACGCAAGCCGTGTTTATGGATTTTATTAAACCCACCGGCGTTGCTCACGTGACAGGCTCTGGTACTGCATCAAGCGAATATTATAATTATCATAACGCAAGAGGCAGTTTTACAGAATTACATAAATACAGTAGCGTAATCATCTCTCATGTTTGGCCCGGTGTAGACTTAGAGGTGAAATCATTTCAAAACACAATTAAATACAATTGGATTGTTCATTCAACTATGAATCCAAACATTATTCGATGGAATTATAGAGGTGAAAACACCTTGGAATTAAGTGCCTCAAAACAGTATTGTAGAATTAAAACCAATATTGTTGATTGGACGGAAGAAATTCCTGCTGTATACTACAATGGATTAAAGGGTGGGATAGATGAGGGTCGATCTGAGAATTCGATACTAAGGGCGAATTATGTCCAATTTGATGATGGTAGCTTTCAATTCAACATCAAGAATTTGGATCTAAAAAATAATCGTGATTTGGTAATTGATCCCAAATTGGTTTTTAGTACCTATACCGGATCTAGAGCAGACAACTTTGGATGCACGGGAACCTATGATATTTATGGAAATGGGTATGCTGGAGGCACTGTTTTTGATGTTGGATTGCCTGTAACCCCTGGTGCCGCACAAACAACATTTGGTGATGGGGTATCTGAAGATTTGGGTTATGGGGGTTCAAGGGATGCGGCCATTTTAAAGTTCAACGCTACTGGTAATCAATTGCTATTTTGTAGTTATTTGGGAGGGTCTAATAATGAGCAACCCCATTCCATGGTGACAGATTCATTGGTTAATTTATATGTGATGGGGTCTACCCGAAGCACTGATTTTCCAATGGGTGCCAATGGACAATATGATAATTCGCACAATGGGGGATACGATTTTTTTATTACCAAATTTAATTCTACTGGCACAAAAATAATTGCTTCAACCTTTTTTGGAGGCAGTGGAATGGATGCAGTGGGCGCCGATAGATCGGCAACAGGTGTAAGTGTGGATGACTTTCCTCTGATTTATAATTATGCCGATGAGTTTCGTGGTGAAATCATCACAGATCAAAAAAATATTTATGTTTCTGGCATTACATATAGTTTGAATTTTCCAAGAACGGGCAATGGGGCCTATGGGGGCAAGTCTGATGCCGTTGTTTTTTGCTTAAACAATTCCCTTACAATCCTAAAATGGTCGCAGCAGTTTGGTGGCATTGGGTATGATGCGCTTTACGGTGTTGCTTTGGGTAAATCAAATGATGTTTATGTAAGCGGTGGCAGTTCCAGTAATAATTTGAAAACAGTGATTGGTTCCAAGTGGATAAACGATTATCAAGGAGGCATTGCTGATGCGATTTTAATGCGATTGGATAAGTATACGGGTGACGTTTTACAGGGTCGATATCATGGCACATCACTGTATGAGCAAGCCCATTTCGTGCAAACGGGGCTTACCGGAAAACCCTATATTTATGGTCAGACCGAAGCCAACATGCCCAACGTGAATGCTAGATTCTATCAACCAGGCGGTGGTCAATATATTTCTTGTTATTCCATCGATCTATCATCGGTAGATATGCAAACTACGTTCGGTTACAATGCCAGCAACATTATTTACCCCAACATCAGCCCAAGTGCTTTTTTGGTTGATCGATGCGAACGGATTTTTGTTTCTGGATGGGGTGGAAGTACCAATTCTGCATTGTATGATGTCAATACCGGTACCCCAAAACAGCATCGAAATAAAGGCAGGACAATCGGATTGTTAACCACTGCCGATGCTGCACAGAAAAATACCGATGGCAGTGATTTTTATATTGCTGTATTCTCAAAAAACTTTTATTCTTTGGCTTATGCGACTTTCTTTGGTGGTGTAAGTACTCCAGGGAAAACGGCTGAGGAACACGTGGATGGTGGTACCTCGAGGTTCGATGCAAAAGGCATTATCTATCAGTCCGTTTGTGCTGGATGTAGGAGGAATGGGTTGTTTCCAACCACGCCTACGGCGTACAGCAAGACAATGAATAGTAACAATTGTAACAATGCGCTATTTAAAATCGACTTTGAGAACCTGAATCTTAAACCTCGGTTGAAAGATACTTTTGTTCAAGTAATAGCAACTCAACCCATCAATTTTCAAATAAAAGGGGTAGATCCAGATCCTTTTGATACAATGTATTTGCGCGCCACATGGATTAAAAAGGGTGGAATGAAGGGAGCTGACACGGCAAAATTTACATTAATTCCAGGTATTGGCTCCGCGACTCTGAAGTTGGATTGGAAAACCCTCTGTAGCAGTTTTTCTAAAGATACCCTTGAATTACTTGTTACGGTAATGGATCGAGGATGCCCAAAGTCCGATACAACCTACGCTAGAATTAAAATACTCGTTACAGAACCCCCAAAAGTGATTCCGCCTGATGCCATTTGTGTGAGCTTTGATCGGCAAACATCAAAAATGTCGATCTCGTGGAATAACATCGCAACACCCGGATCATTTTTTAAATATTTCCTTCTGCGTAGAACCAATCCAGATGGTTCAATGAAAATTCTCGATACCATTAGAAGCGGTTCTGCAGATGTTTATGTGGATGGGAATGTGGTAAATCCACGACAGAATAATTACTGTTACGAACTAATTGGTGTGAATATTTGTGATGTACAAGTGTTTGCGAAAAATATATTTTGTACCGTTATTGAATTGAATACACCCATCGCGGGCGTTCCTTTGTATACGACTACTATCGTAAATGACCGATACGCGGAAATTCGTTGGGGCAGGAGTCAGGAACCAGATTTTAAGGAATATGAACTGTATCGAATTCCACGGGGTGGGAAATTTGGGAATGTTCCATTGGCAATAACCACGGATACGTTTTATCGGGATTCGTCTTTTAATGTCGATGATCGTTCGTACTGTTACCAGATAATGGTCACAGATCAGTGCGGTCATGTGAGCTCTGGAAGCAATGAAGGTTGCAATGTGGTTTTGGGTGGTACGTCGAAGGAAGCACCAGATTACTATTTCGACTTAAATTGGATGGATTATCAAGGATGGGCAGATGGGGTAAGAGATTGGGCACTGGAAAGGAAAGATGACGACCATGCCTTTATTGTTATGGCTCCATCTTTAATGGTTCAGAGCTATCATGATGATAAGTTGGACTACGATTACGGTGGATACTTATATCGAGTTACTGCGCATCGAAATCAGTTGATGGCGGCAGAACAATCATACAGCGAGAGCAATTGGATCTATTTAATTCAACCACCAGAAGTTTGGGTGCCAAGTGGGATTACGCGTAATAAGGATGGGTTAAACGATGTATGGGGCACTTTTCCGTTGTTCGTTAAGGACTATGAGATGAAAGTCTATAATCGTTACGGACAAAAGATTTGGGAAAGTACCTATAAAAAGAACCAATGGGATTGTCAGTATCAATCCAGCGAAATTCCCGATGGCGTTTATGCCTGGTACCTTGTTTTTACAGGGTGGGATAAAAAAACGTACGAAAAGGTTGGCACCGTAACGGTAATACACTAACTCTTAGTGTGTTCGGTCTTGCAAATAGTCAAGAAGGTCTTTTAATCCTTGCGTTTTAATCCCAATTTCTGACAATTCTTGGATAATTGCATTGGCCGATTTGCCATATTCCGCACTTTTATCTAAAATCATCGTATCAAGGCCCCATGATTTCCAACCCTCAATAACCGACAATGCACGATTTTGCCCTTCCAATTCACCAAACCATTGATTTGTTGTTTTAGCATTGCGCTCTAACGATTTGATGTAAAGCCAAGTTTTTTTGCCTTCCATGATGTCGCCTCCAATTACTTTACCTACTTTATTTGATGTTCCGAATGCATCCAAATAATCATCCATCAACTGAAAGCTCATTCCAACTGCGATTGCAAATTGGTATAATTTATCAACGACTTCTTTGCTGGCATTGGCTGTAAGCGCGCCAGCCGCCAAACTACAGCCCAATAATATGGCCGTTTTATTTTGTATCATATGGAGATAATCCGCCTCGCTCACTTCGTTTCGCTCGGCAAAATCCATATCGTCTTGCTGTCCTTCACACACCTCAGTAGCCGTTTTAGAAAACAATGCCAAGATTGCATCTTTATTGGGTCCAACATAGGCCAATATGGATTCATAGGCTTTTACCAATAAATTGTCGCCCGCCAAAATCGCCGTGGGTTCATTCCATTGCTTATGCACCGTAGGCAACCCCCGCCGCTGAACCGCCTGATCCATAATATCGTCGTGTACCAAACTGAAATTGTGAAAAATCTCAATCGCGTGGGCCACGGAAAGCGCATCGTTCGCTTTACCGCCACAACTCTCCGCGCCAATCAAACAAAGCACAGGCCGAATCCGCTTGCCACCCAAATTCATAATATAATTCATGGGATCGTACAAGTTATTAGGAATGCCCTGAAAGGGATTCTTCCGCAAATAATCTAAATAGGTTTCGAGGTGTGTTGCAATACCCATATCAATCCAACAAATAAAAGTCGATAATTCTTTTTTGCGCGTCGGTTTTTTTCACAGAAACAGTGATAGGGTCTCCCAAATGATAACTTCTGCGCGTGCGCTGACCCACCAATTTCTTTTCTACTTCGTAATAGGTAAACCGATCCGTTTTGATATCCGTCATCCGAATTAATCCCTCGCAGTGATATTCAGTAGCCATCGCATAAATGCCCCATTCGGTAATCCCGGTAATGGTAGCGTCCATCGTTTTGCCAATGTGTTGCTCCATCATCAAAGCCAATGTGTATTTGGTACTGGCTCTTTCAGCCTCAGCCGCTTTCTGCTCCATATTGCTGCTGTGCTTGGCGATCAATTCGATTTGAGATTCACTCATAACCGGCACAGGATTGCTCAAATATTGCTGTAATAATCTGTGAACCAATAGGTCTGGATATCTACGGATGGGAGAGGTGAAGTGGGTGTAATGCTCAAAAGCCAGTCCGAAGTGATCTGAGCGATAGGCTGTGTAAACCGCCTTCGACATAGTTCTGATGGCCATTTGTTGCAGTATTTCCCCATTGGGGTCGCCTTGCGTTCTTTCCATTAACTCGTTAAACGACTTTCTCATCTGCGGTTCATTGTCTATATTAATTGGATAGCCCATCAACTTGCAGAATTTAGCAAACTCCAATAATTTATCTTGGGGTGGCAAATCGTGGGAACGATAAATAAATGGCAACTCTGGCTTTTTAAGCATTTTAACATGTTTCGCAACGGCTTGGTTGGCCATCAACATAAAGGTTTCAATCAACAAATGCGCATCAAACCTTGTTTTTACATAGGCTTCGATGGGTTTATTGTTGGTATCAAAACGGAATCGGATTTCCTTGGACTCAAATTTTAATGCTCCTTGATTGAAACGTACATCCTCAAAATGCTTTGCAATGCGATTGAAAGTGGTCAATTCAGAAACGTAGTCCCCCGCCTGATTAACGATGACATCTTGGGCTTCCTCATACGCAAATCTCCGTTTGCTATTGATAACGGTCTTTCCAAACCACTGACCCAAAATGTTCAATTCTTTATCTATGGTAAATATTACGCTAAAAGCCAAACGATCCACATGGGGTTTTAAAGAACACAAATCCGTACTCAATTTTTCCGGAAGCATCGGTATTGTGCGATCAACTAAATAAACAGAAGTACCTCGCTGTAACGCTTCACGATCTATGGCGCTGCCGGGTGTCACAAAATGAGAAACATCGGCAATGTGCACTCCTAATAAGTAATTGCCTTGTGTGTCGTATTCTAAAGAAATCGCATCGTCGAAATCTTTGGCATCAGCCGGATCAATTGTAATACAGAAAATGTCCCTTAAATCTTTACGATCGCCCCAATCCTTTGATGTAATCTCATTGGGAATGGCATCGCATTCTTCAAGGGTATCGTCGGGAAAACGAGTGTTGAAACCAAACTCGGCGACAATGGCATGCATTTCTGTATCTGCCTCACCCACAGGTCCTAAGACTTCAACAATTCTACCAATGGGGTTTCGTGCATTGGGTGGGAAGTCATAGACCTCAATAATGGCTTTATGTCCATCGTTTTTTTGATCTACTTGACCAATAATTTTGATGTCTTTTAATCCGTTTTTCTGCAATAGGGCAAATGCATTTTTCTCGAATATGTCCAACACGGCAGAGTATCGTTGAGGGACACGTTCTAATAACGAAAGCGATTTAACATAAGAGCGTTTTCCCTTGGTCTTCACGTCGCAACCGACAATATCTCCGGGTAATAACTTGCCTACCATGTCGTTGTCCATGTAAATCTGCTGAAGTTCTCCATCCAATTCCAATCGAACATAATAATCCCCGCGATTGGATAAAACGAGTTGTCCTTCTGATTTTACTGAAGGTCTGATAGGGGCGAATACGCCGGCGGATGGCTCTTTGACAAGTCCACGATTGGCCAATTTCTCTAGTGCTTGATGCACCATTTCTTTGGTCAAGTTTGCTTCAGCGGGGATTTTACTGAAAACCTGTGAAGCATTGACAGCACCTTTGCCATCGTTTTCTAATATTGCCAGAACGATACGCTCCGGGAATGTGATTTTACTGCGGTTCAACAATTTGAATGGGATAAAGTAACTATGAAAATATGTGTAAAGTTACGAATTAATCCTCTAAGCGAGTTCAATTGTTGCTGGATTCATTGGAAACCCCGTCGTCGTGCTCAAAATAATCCAAGTCTTTATGAAAGGCTTCTTCAACATTGTAAGTGCCCCATAATGCAAGTATTAAGCAAATAGCTCCTATAATTAGGGATGCAACAGTGAAGGTTCTACCATCAAATTGATTGTTTGAATGGAAGGTTGAGGAGAAATACTCAAATCCCATGGTAATCAACAAGACACCTCCTCTAACAAAATTGGGTACGGTAGCGGCTACGGTGCTACGAATGTTGGTTCCAAACTGCTCAGAAGCATTGGTCACAAAAATCGCCCAATATCCAGTGACTGCGCCTAACAAAAAGGCTATCATTCGATAATAATTTTGACTACCAGCGGGGCCGTATAAATAGACCAAGGTCATGATGGCTATTCCCATGAGATTTAAATAGATCACCTTCTTTCTGCTGCGAAAAAGCTGACTCAATAAACCCGACAGCAAATCACCTGTACTCAGTCCCACATAGCTCCACATCACCATTTCTGGGGTAGGAACCGAGAGTGATTTTAGCATTTGAATATCTGCATCAGAGCTTGTTAAACCCAATATTTCCGGGAAAAATTTATGCGACAAAGCGATGAGTATACCCACAACAAACCATACAGGTAGACCTATCACAATACAAGCCATATACTTCTTGAAATGGGCTTTTCGGAATAGCATAAAGAAATTGCCGCGTTTCACCTTGGTGGTGGTCGCATTTTCGAATAAAGCGCTTTCAAAGGTCCCTGCACGCATCAACAACAATAGAAGACCTAACACGCCGCCAACGATGTAAGCCGTTTGCCAATTTTCAAGTTTGCTTCCAATTATATCGCTGATAATTTCGGTTATGAATGCCCCGTTTTTTGCAATAAAAAATGCGAATACCGCTCCCAAAGCACCAAATGTTACAATAATCATTGTGCCCAAACCTCGTTTATTCCTAGGCATTAACTCACTCACCAATGTAATTGCAGCCCCCAATTCTCCTGCCAAGCCAATCCCTGCCAATAACCGCCAGAATTTATAGGCTTCCACAGTCGTGACAAATGCATTGGCAATATTAGCAACACTGTATAATAATATTGAGCCAAAAAGTACACTGACTCGTCCTTTAATATCACCGAGAATTCCCCAAATTAGTCCCCCAATTAACATACCCGCCATCTGCCATCTAAACAACACTGTTTCGTACATATTTACATCGATATTTAACGATGAAAGACTGTCTTTCTTGATGATATTAAATAGTATTAAATCATATATGTCAACAAAATAGCCCAATGATGCCACGGTAATAAGTAGGGCAAGGTTTTTTTGTTTTTTCATTTTAAAGGATGATTTCCAAAGAACGACAAAATTTCTCTAATTCTATTTGGTCGATTGTATCGAAATGGTTGAGATACTCACTATCAACATCCAAAACGCCCCAAATTTCACCTGTATTGGTATGAATTGGGATCACTATTTCACTTTTACTTTCGGCGCTGCAAGCGATATGGCTCGGATATAATTCAACATTAGCTACAACAAGGGTAGCGGCTTGTTGCCATGCGGCACCGCATACTCCTTTGCCCAATTCAATGATAGTGCAAGCTGGCGGACCTTGAAATGGTGCTAACACTAGTATTTTCCCTTGAACCCTGTAAAATCCAACCCACCACCATTGGAAAATTGTTTTCATTAAGGCTGAAGCATTGGATAAATTGGCTACGAAATCTACTTTCTGATCCATTAAGCCAATCCATTGTGAGTGAAGTGCTGCGTATTTTTCTTGTTTTGATAGACTGGTCCAGTCGATTTTATTGTTTTCGGGTGACATTCATCGCGAAACTACCATGTTTGAATCGAATTCCTCTACATATGCAAAGTATTTTTGGTTGGCCCTTAAATCGGTTGTAAATTGCGGGTTTATATAGAAAAATCAATAGATGGAGGTAGTTAACACCAAGCCGTTTGAGGTCGTATTCACCTTCACAAAACATCCATTTTTGGGTGTTTTGGTAGAGGCGAATGCAGTGCAGTTGTTGGAGAATGGGAATCCATCATTGACATATCAACGAATTAGAGAAAAAACCGCAGATTATTTTGGGTTAAATCCAGAGCAAAAGCATGTGGTTGAAATTATTGAGGGTTTAGAAGATGAGGCCATCAAAAAGCGGTTTTACACGGGTACGAAAAAAATCAAGGCAGCTGATTTTTATTTGAAGGGCTTTGAGGAAGAAACCAAAAAAAGAGTTTTAGAATTCGTAGAAAAGGAATTGTTACGAATTCTTCGCGAAATCAAAAACTACCTTATGTATTGGGCCGGTAAAACAGGTGAGCCAATGGGAAGTTTGATTCAGTTTTATAATGAACCGGCGACACCCTTATTTCATTTTAGACGGGATGAGGAAGGAATGAACTATTTCGTCACGATTAAACATAGGGGAGAGAAAGTTCATTTCTGTGATCTTGAAAGCGAATTGCTAACATCTCAACCTGCGTGGTTGTTGACGCCAAATAAGCTGCTGTTTTTTGGAGCCAATGTTGAGGGGAAAAAAATAAAACCTTTCCTAAGAAAGAAGTTTATCCATATTGATCCACATCAAGAAGCGGCCTATATGCAAAAGTTTGTGGGACCTTTGTTGGAAAACCACGATGTATTTGCCTTGGGATTTGACATTGTCACAGACCAATTGGAAATAAAGCCAGTGTTGAAATTGACATCTAGCCGGGAAAATCCTCATATCATATTGTATATGCAATACGGCGATTGGGTGTTTCCGTATCACGTAAATAAGAAGGTTAACGTTCGATTAGAATCGGCAAATAATACTTACACATTTCATCGAATTAAAAGACTCTATTCTGTTGAAAAAGAGAAGATTGAGAATTTAAAAGAATTGGGATTGAAGCAAACAAATGGCAGTATTTTTAGTTTGCAAAATGAATCCTCGGATTCAGTAGATATGATTTCTTGGATCAATGAGAATAAAGCGGTGTTAGAACGATCCGGTTTTGAAATTCAACAAGAAACAGGTTCCACAGAGTATTATTTGGGTTCGATTCAATTATTGGTAACCGTAAAAAATGGAATTGATTGGTTCGATGTGAGTGCAATCATGAAGTTGGATGGTTTTGAAATCCCATTTATCAAATTAAGAAAACACATCATTGAGCATAGGCGTGAATATGTGCTGCCCAATGGTAAAGTGGTAATATTACCTGTAGAATGGTTTAGCCAATTCGCACAAATTGTAAATCTCGCCGATATTCATGATGAGTTATATCGTATAAGAAGTATACATGCATCGCTTTTACGCGATTTAGATGAATACCTAAACGATGCACCCCCAACACCAGAGTGGAGCGAGGCATTGGCTCATGGTAAAATGCCGATGATCGAACTTCCAAGTTCATTTGTTGGTGAATTGCGAAACTATCAATTGGAAGGTTTTAGATGGATAAATTTTATGCATCAAAATCATTTCGGGGCATTGTTGGCTGACGACATGGGACTGGGTAAAACGATTCAAACACTAGCGCATTTGCAAGTTTTGGCTTCGGCATATGAAATTGAGCGAAACGCGAAATCACAATTGGGTTTAACCAGTAATGGTGAAACGCTTGAAGTGTTGGCTCCTGAAACACCCGCCATTGCTTCTGAGGGAAGACCTTTGGCGCCCGCAATTACCAATATGGGTCCTATTTTAATCATTACACCTAAATCATTGCTTTACAATTGGATGTCGGAATCAGCTAAGTTCTGCCCGGACTTGAAAACAGCGTTGTATTCAGGATTGGCAAGGAATAAAGTATTGGGAAGTTTTGATGATCTCGATGTTGTTATTATGTCTTATGGAACAATGCGAAACGACGTGGAATTGTTGAGGGAGTACAAATTTTACTGCATTGTTTTAGATGAAAGTCAGGCCATAAAAAATCCATCATCTCAAACATCTAGGGCGTTGTTGAAGATTCAATCGCGCAACAAAATCGCATTAACAGGTACACCAATTGAAAACACCCTTCTCGACATTTGGAGTCAGATGAATTTCTTGAATCCGGGATTGTTAGGCAGTTATAGTTATTTTGAAAAGCAATTTATCAGACCAATCGAAAAAGGGGCCAATCCGCAGAAAACGGAAGAGTTGCGTAAGTTGATCGATCCGTTTGTGCTTCGACGGACAAAAAAGCAAGTCATGCAAGAATTGCCGCCAAAAATTGAAAAGGTGCATTTTTGTGAGATGAGTCCTGAGCAAGCCGAATTATACGAATCGGTAAAAAATCAATACCGCAATGAGATTTTGAATCACGTCTCGGAATTGGGGATTTCGAAATCAAGGCTTAAAATTTTTAACGGATTGATGCATTTACGTCAGATTGCATTAAATCCCACGTTAAAAGATGTGAATTATGAAGGCAGCAGTGGCAAGGATGATGAAATCATGCGTATGTTGCTTCGGGCCTTAGCCAATGGACACAAGGTCTTGTTCTTTTCACAATTTGTAGGCTATTTAAAAGTGTTTGAAGAGATTTTTGAGCAGCAAGGGGTTGAATACTGTTATTTGGATGGATCTATGGATGAGAAGGAGAGACAGGTACAAATTGATTCATTTCAAAATAACGATGAAAAAAGGGTTTTTCTATTGAGTTTGAGAGCTGGGAACAGTGGACTGAACCTAACGGCAGCGGATTACGTATTTTTGGCCGACCCCTGGTGGAATCCATTTACCATGAAACAGGCTGAAGATAGGGCGCATCGCATCGGACAAGACAAACCCGTGTTTAGTTATAAATTTATCACTAAGGATACAATCGAGGAGAAGATACTGGCATTACAAGCCAAGAAAGCCGTGCTTGCTGAAAGTGTTATACCTGATGAGGATTCAATATTGTCAAGTCTAGATATTGAAGAATTGGAAGATTTGTTGAATTAATTCGTTTTTCGATGGAGGAGGGCTTCTTATTTAGGGCGTTTTCTGAACAAGCGTCGGCCGACTGGAAATTGGCGTTATCAAATCAGTTAATCCCATCGGATTTTTTGAAAATAGAAGAGCATTTAATATACAATTTATATTCGGGCAAGCCTTTCTATCCTTCGGTTGATCAGATATTTAGGTCGTTAGAGTTAACCCCGCTAAATGATGTAAAATGCGTTATTTTAGCTCAAGACCCTTATCACCAGCCCAATCAAGCAATGGGCTTGGCGTTTTC
>Ga0049085_10000505_pt1 | contig 15238 bp, 19 predicted proteins | sample GreLakmeSU08MSRF_FD_66721 | JGI IMG/M metagenome (GOLD analysis project Ga0049085, IMG submission 66721) | Freshwater lentic microbial communities from great Laurentian Lakes, MI, USA - Great Lakes metaG SU08MSRF | ecosystem: Environmental > Aquatic > Freshwater > Lake | place: Great Lakes... | reverse complement strand
CTCGCCCTTTTCCAACAGGTCTGCACTTTTTAAGATGGCTGCTTCCAGTGCTTTGTGTCTTGCAAAGGTTTCAAACTCAGTCAGCAACCAATCAAAGTGTTCTTCACGCAGCTCACCAGGATGCTTGAGATCCGTCTTGGTTGCTGCATTTACCATGTCAAAGGTGGGCATAGCATTGTGATCAACTACGTAGTCGTTGATGAACTTAGCAGCCGCTTGCAAGCGCCTATCAAACGATATTGGGTCAAATACTGTTTGGCAGCGCACAAAGCTCTCTGCATCTGTCAGCATCATTTCTAGATACACTCTTTGTATATCATATCCGTAGTCTGTGTTTTGTCTTGTGGTCATACTGTATTATACACTCTTATACCATTTTTTGTCAACATTAGTAATTCTTGTTTTAGTTTGAGCCAGCACTGCTCCAACACAGCTACCAGGGTCACCAGGGTTAGGCGGTACCCATACAGTATCCCACATGTAGCGTATATTATCAACTGCTTGGCGATTAAGGGCACCGCCGCCTGCTAGTGCTAGGTGCTTGCAGCCTGTTTTTGTTTTAGTCCATGCTGATAAATTTAGCAAGCAGTATTCAAACACTGCTTGAGTAGCTGCTGCGATGTCATACAGGTCTTGTTCACTGTTTAATTCAGGACGCCACCAGTTAACTCCCCTGTGCATATTCTCACGCATACGCATGAACGGATCAACGGCCATGCCGCGAGTCTCTACTAATTCTTCAAGTATAGTAAGGAAGTACTTGTGTTTATCGCCTTTGGCTCCCCATTGGGCTACTAGGTATTCGTCACGTTGCGGTACTAGCCCCAGTCGTTGTGTCATAGCACTGTAGAATAAACCCAAGCTGTGCGGATAGCCTTGACTGTGTATCTTTGACATTTTGCCCTTAGAGCAATTCCAGATAGTTAGGGTTTCAAATTCTCCAATGCTGTCTAGACATATTACAGCACACTCGTCATAGGGTTGTGTGTAATAAGCATATGCTGCATGGCTAGTATGGTGTTGGGTATACTTGATTGGTGTACCACGTATACCCCAGGTTGCTAGATATTTTTTAATATCATTCTCTTGCCATAACCAACCTTGGCCTGCTAGAAATTGCCGGCATGTTTTAAGGCGAGGCCGCTCATACCAAACAACTTGATCTGGCCATCCTGCTACTTCCAGTGCTGCCTTTCTTAGATCCTCATTTGAATGAGGATCGTTAGGCACTTTGCTAAATTCCTTAGCTAGGCTTGCCCATAGTAGTTCTTGTTTATCGAAAACAGCTAAACTTGCGTCGTGACTATTTCCTACTAGTCCCCAAGTAATCATTTGTTTTTAAACCAAAATCCAAGGTCTTTGAAAGTCTTACCTAAGTCAGAGTTTTTTAAATACTTTGAATTTCCAATCATGCTTTTTGTTATTATTTTATTACTATTCTTACACCAGGTGCAGGCTGTGCTACTGCTAATATTGGTAATAGATTCAGAAATTTCTTGGCCCGATGCAAATTTACCAAATGGTGTAATGTAATAACCTTTAAACGATGAACACTTATCTCCAACATATTTCCCTTTAAGGCTCTGACTAATTATATTTTTAATTTCAACTGAGTGCGTTTTTCCAAACATTGGATTTCTTTCTCCAGTTTGTGCGACTGACATTTTTTTCTTTGTTTCAGCGTTACGATTAGATCCTAACCTAGAAATTGACATTTTTTTGCGTGTTTCTTCGGTCGCCATTGATCGTTTTTTTCGAGACTTACTTAAATTCTTTTTATGCTGTGTCGAGAATCCAACACCTGCACTATAGTGGTTGCATCCTGAACTAAATCCCTTGCCGCCAGGTTGTTTATTATAACACAAGTCATCAGTTTTCCATTTGTTGCCCACTGATAGTATTTCCTGAGCATAACATTCTTCTTCGTTACTAAACTTATATAATGTTTCACGAACAAAATATTCTATTCCGTGATTACTAATATCTTCGTTAAGTGATGGGCTACTGCCAAAATATCCGTCAAAGGTATCTACCAACTGCTTGTGTTTACCAATATAATATTGGCCAGTTATTAAGTTTGTTGTTTTGTAAACTATGTATTTCACATAGTTATTTATCAACGATATATGAATGGATCTCTGCGGCGTAGCTCTTTTAGTCTTTTGCGAAACTTAATTTCTTCAACAATCCTATTGTAGGGCCAAGTAATCCAGCTCCATATCTTTTTTAACCAAACCATTTTTTTGCTCCTAGTCGTATCTTTAAAGGTGATGTTTCATGTGCATTCACAATTGAATGTAGTGCATACAGCTTGCCGTATTTTTGAACAGCATCGTTCACGTCTTTTATTCCCGGTTCCCACTTGGGCATGCTTACTCCCCACCCCAGGTCAATGGCCTGCTCAATTAGCTTAGAGCCTGCTGCATCTCTGTCAGGAACAAGTATTACATCTCTGTTTAATCGGTTGATCAACAGTGCCTGTTGATCTTTGATTTCACTGCCCATTAGTGCTATGCCGTCTATGTGTATAGCATCAATGGGGCCCTCACATACAATTACAAATATCTTTTGAGGCCGTTGTTCATCAAGATTAAACACATATCCTGGCTGTTGTTCGCTTAGATATTTAGGTTGTTTATCCGCTTGTATTGTACGAGCAGTCCATCCTACTACACGCCCTTCAAAGTAGAAAGGCACGATCAATCTATCTCGATATCCTAAACTTGGGCTCCAATAAAATGGATAGTCCTCAAGGTATAGATTACGTTTAGCCATATATTCTAATACTGCTATTAGATGCTTAGATGGCTCTTCGCATTCGTTAATGCATATAGCATCATCAGGCAACGGCACTGTTTCAAACTTGGGTATTTCTAACAGTTTTTGTTTAACTGCTACACCTTCGTTTTCCTGCATTACCGCCAGTGCTAGCTTGTTAATAATAGCGTCTGGAACATTGAGCCACTGTAGAAGTTTGCGTAGACTTTTGCTAACATTACGTCCAGGTTGCCAGCTGGCTTTGAAACCACAATTAAAACAGTGGTAGCTGATATTGTCGCCTTCTTGGATGATGCCGCCGCGTTGACGTGTATCTGCACCTTGGCCGTTGTGATGGCAACAGGGTGCGTTGAAGCTGATCCACCCACTAGGCGTTTGTTTACGCTTTGATGGTAACGAGGATAAGATTGTGTCTGCGACTATACTCATGTTTTAAGTATAGCATCGTAATTACATTATGTCAATTAGTTTCTGACTAATATTTTGGTAATGGTATCAGTAGGATCTGCATCTGCTTTAAAACGAATAAAGCCAAATATACCATTAAAATTTACTGGGGTTGGAGCAACTTCGTCACCAGTAAATGAAAGGGTAGTAAGATCTGCCCAGTCAGTGGTTCCTGCTATTTGATTTGACAATGTTGCTTGTAATACTAGATTTCCAACATAACCGTTGGTATAAACAGCCGCAGTGTGCAATGCTTCATTGCCGTTGATATTAGGCTCTGCACTTGTTGTAGAACTAATGTAAGTTCCAGATGAAGGTGCGGTTTCTCCAAATGTTGTAATAACATTTGATTCCTGTGGGCCTGGAAATGCTTCTTGGCTAATCTTTATAACAGCATCAACACCAAAGTGGGTATCTGCATAAGTTAATGTCTGCTGTTCGTCTGCATCAACTAAAAAGATAGTGTATTTTAAAAATTGTGAGTCAACATTAAATAAATCATTTTCTGTCACTGTTACAGTAAACAATCCTCTAGCTGCTGTTGAACCGTCATCCAATGATACTCCGTCATGTGCAATTATCAAGTTTCCTGATTCGCTGTAGGCTCTAAACTTAGGAGTATATCCCTGTGTGTTAACAGGCTTTTGATCTGCGTTTAGTAATCTAAATTCTAACACATTATCAATGCCTTTGTAAATAGTAAGTTGTCTTTTATACACTGGTTTATACTCCGTAATAAATCCTGCCAAATTGGCTATGATGTCAATTCTATTTGAGACTAAATATCTTGGTAATAATTGCATAGTACTAGTATTTATTAGGAATAATGATTAATCAATGCTAACAAAAGATATAGAAGAGAATTTTCCGTTTTTAAGCGTAGTGTCCTATGGTGGCAACGAATATATCGGTGTCATCTCAAATCAAGATCAACATGTAACCAGTATGTATATTTTTACAAATATACGTGTTGATGACGACAAGAAAATTTTCTTAGAACTTGGTGAAGCTTGGTGGTGGGAATCAAATAGAATGATTCCTATTAATATATTTTTAAAGGGTGAGTTTGATAGGTTTCGCTATTGTATGATGACCATGAATACCAAAGATGTTATAGTTACAATAGGGCCTACAGTTAATTTAAATAATCTAGCATTGAAACGTGTAAAACGTAAAAATGTTCAATTAGTCCGCAGAATGCGTTAATTTTTCACATAATAAGTTCATATGTACCACTACTGCCATAGCATATGATACAGCGTGAGCTTTCTTAAAATAGTACTCATCGTTCGTTGGCTTCTTCCAAATATCCATCATTATCGTCGTCCATGGCTTCCCAATTAGATACCGTTTTGCTGGTCTGATCATCGCTAGGACGGCAGCTAATTGTTCCACGGAAGTAGGGCAAGTCTTCTTCAGAACATCCACGTGCCCGTTCAAATGAAATAATTGATTTACAAATTCGTTGTGTTGTAAAAGTTCCCATAGCGGTTCTGTTTCCATAAGTTTTTGTAGATGCACATCATCCAGCACATCTTTATAGATACCAACATTAAGAAAGTCTATTTTAAAATATCCGCGTTCTTCTGCTGCACGATAATCAATAGTAGCTAAATTATCAATTGGATTATGAGGAATCTCTGTTACATAAACGCCAGTGTTATGTTTTTTATTTTCTTCAAGACAAGCAACCCTATGTTGTAGCTTTGACAACACAAGGTCTCTATCAGCAAAGTCAATATCAATATCCATCAAATATTCTTTGTAAGTTTTTGCGCTTTTTTAAGCGCCATATTCCACTTTAGGCTACTACTACGATCTTTCATAGTAATTCCCAGCACGTGATCCAATTCATGCAAGTAACACTTAGCACTATACCCGCTGATCTTAACTACACATTCTTTTAAATTTTCATCATAAAATTTAGCAAGTATTTCTTTTGGTCGTTTAATTCGAACAAAGATATTAGGAAAACTTAAACAGCCTTCTGGTTCGTCTTGTGTATCTTCGGTGTATTGAATCACTGTAGGATTAATGCACATGGTTGAATTTTCTAAACTATCTCCCATGACGAATATTTTATAATCCAATCCAACTTGATTAGCACTTAGGCCAATACCGCCGTTGGCTAGCATAAATTCTATCATGTCTTTCTTGAGTTCCTTAGGATCAAATCCCGGATCTTCAAGATTTACATCTTTTAATTCTGTTTCTAATAAAAGGTTAGGGTGTGTTATTAATTTCATAGGTTGCTCTCTTTCGCGACTTCTTTTACTATTTCAACATCTGCTTTTTGTCGTTTAAATCTAATGGACCAATGTTCAGGATTAACAATATGATAAATCATATTTAATTGTTCATCATTAAATTTACTCAGTAGTTCTTTTCCACTTTTGCAGTTTAAGATTAACCAAGGACTAATCTTACCATCTTTAATGTGCCATACTGCTCTATTTAAACTTACGTAATTAAAATAGTGATTCCATGCGCTGTTGTTTTCTTCTGCCCATTCCATCATAGTTATTACACTGCGCTCTAGGGCAGTAGTAACATCTTCTTTAAGAATAAGTTCAACAGCGTATTGTTGATATAATTCATCTCGGCACCAGTGGTCTAATTTAACGCCCGACTTTACAACATAATCAATATACTTCTCGGGATATAAAGGGCGCACATTAGAGACAAACGATCCAAACTTAACAAATGCATTGTAGTAAGGTGACTTACAAAACTCTTCGTAGGTCTTGTCTTTCTTTGAACCAGCACTTAATTTATAGAACCTATTAAACGCATAATAACCATATTGAACACGCTTTTCTGTTTTTTGTAATGCTCGTCTCTTTTGCTCACACATGTGAACAGCTAGGGTTTTTTCTTTAGTATACCCTGTACTGCAATACTCACATATGTAAGGTTTCTCAGAGATCTGCATGTTCAATATTGTAGTCTTCAGCCAACTGTTTGAGTTCTTTTTTTGTAGATATTCTAGCAAGGAGTTCAACCTCATCTTGTTTCATGTTTGGATAAATGGATTGAAGCAGTTTAACACTTTTAGAGTTAGATCCTGCTTTTTGTTTAAAACCAATCCATTGGTGATATTCAATTTTTCCTGTGCCGGCTGCTTGACATAGTAATTGCCATTGAAGTTTAGGATGCTTAGTTCCCAGCACACTCCAGTTTTTATTATAGTATTCGTTGGTTTTAAAAATAGCAAGTTCTTGTTTTTCTCTACTACCGCTGACTGAACTCACCCAACGATTTAATAACCAAAAGCTGATGCTCTTCTTTTCTTCAATTGAGAGTTCATCCCACACTTCTTTAGCTCCCATATCAAGAGCTGCAAGAATATCTTTGATGGGTAATTTTTCAGTTGTCATTTCGTATCTTCACTCTTTATAAGATAATACAGATCGACGATTTTGTCAAGTTGTTTTTTGAGTGTAGGACTGTCATTACAGACCTCAACAAAGTCTTTCCAATCCCCGTAATTTAATAATGGATGCGCAGTCTCAGCTGGGCCACCAACGATCCATCGAGGTTTTGCATTCAGAGGAGGATCTCTATAACGGGCATAAACAACACCTCTGTCGTCACGCTCGTATATCAATGCCTCCCCCGGCACAAGAACCATTATACCGTGCCGCTGGCCTTGCGGGTTGTTTTCTTTGCAACAGCCTTAGTCGCTGTCTTCTTAACTCTAGTTGCTGCTTTCTTAACAGCTACTACAGCAACTTCAGCGTCAGCTACACTTACCTTGCCATCTTTGTTAAGATCCGCAGCAGCTTCAACTTTAGCTTCAACAGCAACTACAGTATTTGCTACAGCAGCCTTAGCATCTGCAACATCTACCTTACCGTCTTGATTAACATCTAGTCCAGACTTTCTATTGAAATACCATACTAGTCCTAATCCTGCTACGGCAAAAATAAAACCAATTGTAACTAAGTCAAAATCCATAACGTTCTCCTTTTAATTGACTTTACTACCTATAGTTCTTCTCACAATATCATCGTGATTGAACTCTGCCCAATATAGTTCAAAAGCAACTCCGTCTTCTATGCCTTCAAACTGATGAACTTTACCGGGCTTAACTTGGGTAAAGTCACCTGCAGATAATACAGTCTCGTCAACGAGACCATTTTGAGCTGCATCTTGCCAAACACGCACAATCATCTTTCCTGACTCTACAAAAAAGCCATTCCATTTGAATTTGTGTTCGTGTTCTGAACACTTGTATCCTGATTTAAATTCTATACGGTGGAATTCTAATACGCCGTTGGCATGTATTAATTCAGTGCTTCCCCATACTTTTCCAGCTTTTGATCCCATGTGTATTCCTTACAACAACTTACTATATTCAATTATTTCACACTGTCTACTTATATCTTTAACAAAAAACGCACATAACGGTTTAGGCTTGTCTGTTAACGGAACTGTTAATAATTGTCCGTTTTTTATTTTTGGAAAATACCATTTGACATCAGTGTAAAAGTTTACAATATTTATTTTTGCAAAGTGTGTTTTAAACCCGGTTAGAGGATTAAACAAGAACGCTTCAAATCCTCGATCATTTATACTGGTTAGCGGTAGCACTTCTAAATCCATTCCGCTTTCTGAATCTCCAACAGCAATGCTCCAATCAACGGGCATTGTTAACTGATGTCCTCCTATATCTAAAACCATAGCAGGTGCATTAAACGATTCTAAAAATATAAGTGGTATAAAAAAGAAGTCAGGATTTACTGGATCTGAATTATCAAGTACTGAAAATCTTATATCTTCATCAATTTGTTCTGGTAAGTTATCTAACTGAAAGCACTGGTTATCTAATGTTAATATTCTCATTGTGTCCTTAATTCCATTCAACCTTTTCTAATGTAAAGGGGTATTGGGCCTCTTTATAAAACTTCTTACGTTGTGTAAGATGTCGCTTTGCAAATTTACAGGTACTTGTAATATCCCATATTTGTACAAAGTCTTTGTCCTTTGCCTTTCTTACGCCTCTACCAATCGATTGAATGACTCGCACAAAACTCTTGCCAGGTTCAATTAATACTAAATTAAAAATTCTAGGTATGTTGATACCCACAGATGCAACGCCATAGGTTGCAATAATAACCTTGTTTGTTGATTCTTGAATTTCGTCGTATGATTCTTTTCTATCTTTTACTTTAACTGCCCCACTAATAAAAACGCTGTCAGGTATGAGTTCACGTAACAATTTTCCTGCACTAATACGATCAACAAGTATTAGTGTATTGCCTGACTGCGAAACAGTGTTTAATAATTTACCTATGTAAGTAATCCGTTCTTCGTTTGTAACTAGATATTTTAATTCTGATTGATAGTCTCGGTGTTCTACAATGTCAACCAACTGTACTACATTAACATGGCATTGTGATAGCACACCCTTGTCTTGCAATTCTTTTGCTGTGATTGATCCAATTACTGGACCTAAACTTGCATGGATGCTTTCAAACTCAAACGACTCTTTAGGAACTGTACCTGTTAATCCCCAACGAATTGGAGCCTTGCGTAAATTACGAGTAAGTAAGTTTTTAAGTACTTCTGCTTTGGCTTGGTGTACTTCGTCTACAATAACTGCACTAACACCTTCTAAAAATTCTGCAAGTGTTAATACAGCTTTACCGTCTTTAGTTTTCTTATCCAAGATATTTAATGACTGCCAGGTACAAATAGTATGTGTCTTACCTAGTTCTTTCTTGTCTCCAAAATATACACCTACGTCAAGACCACAGTTGCGATAATCTTCTGCTGTTTGTTCGACCAGTGACTTGTTAGGTACAATTACAAGGCTGCGACCATATGGCTCTACTAGATGACTTAGTGTTGCTGTAGTGATAGTTTTGCCTGCACCTGTGGCAATTTGCTGTAGACTTTGCGGATTATCTAGAAAGCTATTAATTGCCTCTACTTGATAATCGCGAAGCATGATAAGTTCACCCGCTGCCGAATGTCCCTTGGGCCAGCGAATATTTTGATCTGCCCAATATTGTTCTGTAACGTGGGTAAAGTTTAATTTAATAGGATGACGATGGTCTTTAATGTCAACTATTTCTACGCCTTCTTTTTGTAAAATATCTAAAATTTTATCAAGATGATTAACATAACCAGTTCCACCAATTCCAAAAAACGCTACCTTGCCATCCCATCGGCCTAGCTTGTACTGCGGCATATATTTTGCGTATGGGACTTCAAACTTGAGAGCGTTGGCTAGCTTGCGGCGAACATCTACATCCAAACCCTCAAGTTTAATATTCACTTCATCTTCAATGATTAATCTACATTCTGGCATTATAATATTTCTTAAAAGGACTCATTATCTCATCTCTGTAAATTACTAAATCACAGTTAGACGCAATATATGCGTCGATAAACTTAGTTGGGTAGCTATCAAACACCAATGATGTTGTTGGCTTCCATTCGCCTTTTACTAGCAGTTTAGGCAATTTACTATTATTAATATACACTATCTTAGTAGATTTGTCAACCCAGTTGTTTAGATTATTTTCTTTAATGTATTGATTAAAACTTAATCCAGTATTGCCACTTAAACGAAATAGTACACTTTGTTCTTTTGGATTAACAACGTGTCTAAATACATTGAATAATTCATGTAATTGAGTTTCTGCTTCTCTCTCTTGTACAACTACTAATAATGGATATCTATTTAATTTATTAACAGCAGATACTAAATCGTTAATATTTTCTTCTTTCGGTTTGCTTAGGTATTCTAACTTATTTCTAACAGCAATTTTTTCAAAAAGTGTTTGAGGTTGTATATTATGTTCTACTTTAGCAATTCCATATCGGCGAGCACGATCAACATATAGTAATAGTGACTCGTCAGTTAGTGGTCCAATTTCGTTAAGGGCTACTGTTTGTATTTTACTTGATACGTTATACATTTGAGCATTTGAAATGCAGGGTATATAATCTTTTGGATTATTTTTAATATCAATAATCTTATCGTAAAATTCTAATAACTCTTTTTCAATTTCAAATTCTTTTTGTTTGAAGGTATCGATAACATTTAAGATGTTTGATTCGTTAGTTAAAAAGAAATGCTCATGACTACCTTTTGGATGCCAATAGTGTTTTCTATCAATAATTGAGCTCTCTAGATCAACGATCATCTTTTTACTAAACGGAAAGCGAATAACAAACCATCCTAACTTTTTTTCGTTTTCTACAGGAAATGCATCCTTTTCTTGGTCTGTTGCTATCTTAATGTATTTGCGGCGATCGATACAACGTAGCGGTTGTCGTAACCGTTCAACAACTTGTTCTAAATCACAATCAATATCAGTAAATTGTGCCTTGTAGTTCTCAAGTAATTTAGATTTGCAAATGTCATATTGCTTATCAGTCAAGGCAATTCCTCTCGACACTTGCCTAGCAATGCTGCTCATTATGGTGTAGTCTGTTGGCAATATTTCTATTTGCGCAACAAACTTATAATAAGTGCCTGCTAAGATTTCAAGGCAATCTTCGATATTAAGAATTTCTTTTAGCATGTTACTACTATAACAGATTAAAACTGTGTTGTCAAGTATTTTAAAGGAATACCCTGCTCAATTTCTTCTACGGTGTATTCTGTATGAGCAAGGTCGTTGAACCACTGTGTTCTATCAGGACGTAACGGATTGTTGATAGTTTCAAAACTTTTATTACCTACTTCATATGCAAGACTGTTTGGTCCTACAAATACTGGAATGCCGTTGCGCACTGCTTCGACTCCAGTATTAGAACTCCAGTTAACCAGTGCGTAGGTGTTACTAATATCAAAATCATAACTGTCATACGTATTATCTATCGGCTTGGGGAGTTGACGTTGAACATATTTAAATTCTTTTTCCACCCAAGGAATTATGCATCGAGGATGAGGCCTTACTAAAATTTGCCTATCTGTGTAGGACCTAATTTCCTCAATAGTAGATCTCACCCAATTAGTAAGTATAGGCATGCCTTCCCATTGTTGGCTCTTATCATGTTGTGTGCAAATCATAATAGAACCATTATCATTGTATTGCCAATCTTTTAATGTAAGATTTAGTGCTTCTGCTCTTTTACTATCGTTTCCTTTAGGACCCAACTTTGCAGATCTGTTAATACCATATAAGCCAACCTTCCATGTTGTTCCTCGTCTGAGTCCGCCTACTTCTAAAACTATTAGGATTTTGCCTTGCTGACGTTGCTGACGAGCTTGGTTCCATATGGCTTTATTTTCTGACATGCGGCCGCACCATAGAACACTCCATATCACATCTACTTCACAATCAGGAGTGTTATAAAGAACTTTGTGGCCTGCGCTGCGCAAACTGTTTGCAAAGGCTTCAAATACGGGGCCACTGTTAAGTGCCCCGTATTGTGTCCATAAACTAAATCTCATTCCAATACTTCTCTGTACGATCTGTAATTAGATCTTTTGATAGACTTTTGCCTGTAGACTTTCTGTCACCCTTCATATGATCCATCCATGTGCCAAGTACGCTGTTAATTAACGGGTGTCCGCCGCCACCTGTTTTTGCTGTTTTGTTATATATATTGTCGCTATAGTCAACTACAGAATCTTTAAACTCTTTATACTTGTCTAATAATACACCAAATATGTAGCTGTCGTGCCATTCGTCTAGTGTAAACAATCCGTTTTCAGCATCCTCATACATTTTTTCAAAATCTTCTAAAAAGCTATGGCACACTGGATGATTTAGATTCATTCCATAGAATCCGCACTCTGGCCAAGTTTGTGATCCTTTACCTCGGCCCACATATGTAATATATTTGTTGTCTGGCAACAACAGTTTAAACTGGTCATAACTCCAGGGAGAATGTATATAGCTGTCAGCGTCCATCCATACTATCCACGTGTCTGCACGTTTATGGAATGCATCAAATACTGCATAGGTTTTGTTTGCAAATCGTACAGCATTCCATTTAAATTCTTTTTGCCAGTCTCTCGGTCTGCGTTCTGGAAACGGACACTGACCATTTGCTTTTGGAACATCTTTCCATTTATCTTTAAATTCGTTTAATTTAGGTAATACTTGTACAGCATCTAGTATGGTAATTTGATCTAAATCAGGATAAACTGGTGAACAATTTTCAGCGTAGACTAATAGTTTAATTTTCTTATCTACGTTTTCTGCAAAAGAATTTAAAAACCGTTGGCCGTATAATTCTAATCCAGATTGATGAAAGGTTGTTACTACTGTTATAGTCATATGTGTAAGGGCTCCGTATTATATATCCTAAGTATGTTACACAGGTGTTAAATGCTGAAATAAATTAACAGCTAGGTATTACCTATAAATAACTGCATATTTAACTGAGAGAGGAAGTAATGCTACAATCGCATAATTTTTGGTTCCCAAACTATGACGACCATTTCCCAAGGATGCTTAAAAAAAGTATATTAAAGGACGGCGTTGCTAGATATCAATGGCGAGCAAGAGATGCTGCTATTGCAGCGTGTTCTCAAAAACGGGTTTGTATCGATATTGGTGCCAATGCTGGGTTATGGTCCTGTGATCTTGTTAATTCGTTTGATCATGTTATTGCCTTTGAACCTGTAAGCGATTTTATTGAATGTTTTAAATTAAATGTTCCTAAAACTAATTATACAATTTATCAAATGGCACTTGGTCGCACAGAAAGTTTAATAGAAATGAACATTGTACAAGGAAACACCGGCCATACGCATATTGATCAAACATCCATAGGTAAAGGAACTATTCCTTTAAAAACTCTTGATAGCTTTAATTTTGATAATATTGATATGATTAAAATCGATGTTGAAGGGTTTGAGGAAGAAATACTTGCAGGAGCAATGGATACAATCAAACGTAATAAACCAATATTAGTCGTTGAACAAACGAAACACGAATATAAAAACGATTTAGAAGAAAAACCCGCTATAGTAATATTAGAAACTTGGGGATATCAAGTTATTGAGAGTTTTAAGAAAGATTGGATTTTAAAATACACAGGCGCTCTTTAATAAACATCCACGCTTGCCCACTGGCTACTTCGTCATCATTCCAATGACTCTGACTAATTTTGTTTATCCAGCCAGTTCTATCATGCATTATCGGATTGTCTATTAATTTTAAATCAGTATTGCAAGCTGGCCATGTTTGACTTTGTTTAGGTTCAGCATCAGTTACAAATACTGGAACACCGTAGATTAAACTAGCAATGCCTGGACTACTATTATAAGTTACAGTTGCCCAGCAATTTTGTAAGTCATCAATTAGATTATGATTTGTACTAACCTTATATTGATTTGAAAAATGTAACTGAGCCTGGCGTCTATCACCGGGGTGTTTTCTAACTACTATTGGTCTATTAGAATATTTTCTAATTTCATCAACTGTGCTGTTGAGCCATACTTGAACATCTGTGCCGCACATACTCCAGCCGTCTACTCTCTGTAAACAGATTAAAATATGATCTCCTGTAGTCCTATACTCTTTTAATCCAATGTTTAATCTATCACTAATAGATTGCCATCTTGTATTGTCTATTTTATTATCAAAGTAAAACCCAGTAGTTGGAAATATACCATTAAGGCTATAACGCAAATAGTAATTGGTTAACTCAGCATTGGCAAATTGAAATAGATTACTATCAATAACTATAACATTTTCATGAGCTTCAAGTATGCGTTTACGTAATTGTAAATGCGGAGCATTTACATCTTTGTGTACATAACCTTGCATAACTGCAACATCGCAATCAACTATATTAAATCCATTAACAAATTCTACTTGGTCTAAAGATTTTAAAACACCTTCGCCGAATCTTTTGAGAACAGCTAATTTAGTTTCACTTTTATTTTTTGGGATTGCTGTTAAGTAAATTGCTATTTTCATTTAATATCGACCATGCATATCCGTTGCGCATTTCTAATTCAGTAAATTGACTGTAGGACAAATGTGCCGCCCATTCTTCAACTTCATCAAGTGATGGTATATAGAGATTTTCTACATCAGATAAAGAATGCTTACATAGCGTATGTGCAGCATTAGGACCTAGTGTAATTGCAGGTTTTCCTAGTAATATTGCTTCAGTAGCTGCAATACTATTAAAGGTAATTAAGCAATGTACATCTTTTGATAATGCATCTTCCAGTGTATCGGAATGCATACGTACATCTCTACTTTGTTTTAATCGTATAACAATATTTCTATCAGTGTGTTTTTTAAGTTCTAATAGTGTTGTTTCCATCCACTGATCTAAATCAAGATCAAAGAATTTCATTACCTTTGCTGAAGGCGGGCAAATTAATATGTCAGACCCGCCCTCAAATTTACAAGGACTAAATCCTGCTGCCTTTAGCCTATCACGCGGTCGAGAAATAACTGGGTCAATATTTTGTAAATGATTTTTTGTTATTCTATGATATAGTTTACGTTTAGCGTTGCCAAAATATCCCGTATCTATATAATAAAAATCTCTCCCAGTTTCCCAACAAGTGTGTATTTGTTTTCGTTTTGCAATGCCTCTAATGACTACAGGCGAGTTATTGCCTTCAATCATGTCCCAGGTTGTTATTTGGCCACCTGTGCCAATCATAAAGTTTTCTAACATAGGATCGTACACGTTTCCTTTCCTCGCATATCTAAATTCACTGTCAACCGCATACACACGCTGTGGTGATAAATTTGTATCAATTTCTTTAATTAAATCATCCCTTGTAGTTTTATAATATTCATTGTTTGAATCCATACGGAATTCAATCATCTTATCAATAATATTATTAATTTCTACTGGTAGGTTTGCGTATTTGTGAGGAAGAGCTGGCGATGTATTTGCTGCTACCATTTCATTCCGTATCATCTCCCAGTGATAACCGTATTCGCAATGTTTATAATTGTCAAACCACGGACCGCCTTCAGTATAGTGAATCGCATACGGAATGCCGTTTTCTGGCTGATGGTGGTGATTAACTAACCAATTCCAATGACATGCCAGTTCTCCAATTTCTTCG
>Ga0049085_10000504_pt1 | contig 15239 bp, 10 predicted proteins | sample GreLakmeSU08MSRF_FD_66721 | JGI IMG/M metagenome (GOLD analysis project Ga0049085, IMG submission 66721) | Freshwater lentic microbial communities from great Laurentian Lakes, MI, USA - Great Lakes metaG SU08MSRF | ecosystem: Environmental > Aquatic > Freshwater > Lake | place: Great Lakes... | reverse complement strand
TCATGAACCAGTGGTCACGCCGCGCGTTCATCGGCGCCGGCACGGTCGCCGGCGGCGGCTTCTTGCTGGGCGTCGCCGGCTTCACTTTTGCGCCCAGCCGCCACTCGCTGGTCTCGGCCGATGCCGCCGCCAAAGGCCAGCTCACCACCTGGATCACGATCACCCCTGACAACATGATCGACATCCTGATCCCGCATTGCGAAATGGGACAGGGCGCGTCGACGGCGCTCGCCATGATGGCGGCCGAGGAACTGGAAGCGGATTGGTCGCTGGTGCGCGTGCAGGAGGCGCCGGCCGAGGATGCGTACGCCAACGGCTACATCATCCGCGCCATGGGTGGCGGCTACGTGCCGGCCATGCTCGGGCGCGGTGTCGACTACGGCGCCTACAAGGCCATGGAATGGATTGGCCTCATGGTGACGGGTGGCTCCACCTCGGTTCGGGGCACCGGCGAGTGGGGCATGCGCGTGGCCGGCGCCGCAGCGAAGGAAATGCTCGTGGCCGCGGCAGCGAAACAGTGGAACGTGCCGGCGTCCGAGTGTGTGGCCAAAAGTTCGCGCATCGCTCATGCGGCATCGGGCAAGAGCGCCACCTACGGTGAACTCGCACCTGCCGCCGCGACCGAATCAGTTCCCACCAGTCCGACACTCAAGAACCCAGACACCTTCACGATTCGTCGTACTTCAGCGCAGCGCCTCGACCTTCCATCCAAGGTCGATGGCAGCGCGGTCTACGCCATCGACTTCACCATGCCGGGCATGCTGTACGCCGCGCTGGCGATCGCACCGGTGCAAGGCGGCAAGCTGGTCGCGGTGGACACCGCACCGGCGGACGCGATGCCGGGGGTCAAGAAAGTCGTGAAGCTGGATGAAGCGGTCGCGGTGGTGGCTGACAGCTTCTGGCGCGCGCGTCGCGCGCTGGCCGCGCTCAAGCCCGAGTTCAGCGATGCCGGCCACGGCGCGGTCTCGACCGATTCGATCTTCGCGGCGTTCGACCAGGCCCTCGGCCCGGCGCCGGCGGTGCCGAAGAACGCGGCCAGGACCATCACCGCCGACTACCGCGCGCCGTTCCTGGCGCACGCGACGATGGAGCCGATGGTCTGCACGGCGAGGGTTGAAGGCGCCGGCGCCGAGACGCTGGCCGAGGTGTGGGCCGGGGTGCAGGATCCCCTGAACGCGCGCAGCGTCGCCGCCAAGGCGCTCGGCACCGACGTGCATAACGTCCGGCTCACCAACTTCATGCTCGGCGGCGGCTTCGGCCGGCGCCTGCCGTTCACTTTCGACTACGTTGACCTGGGCGTGCGCGTCGCCAAGGCGATGTCGCCGATACCGGTCAAGACGATCTGGACCCGCGAGAACGACCTTCAGCACGACTACTACCGCGGGGCGGCGCTGTCGCGTCACGCCGGCGCGCTTGATGCCAACGGCACGCCTCTCGCCGCGCACTCCAACTACACCGGCGGCGGTAACGACGAGGCGGTGTTCATGCCCTACAAGATCGCCGAGATGGCGGCTGAGGAAAAGAAGGCTCCCCACGCGATCAGGGAGGGCCAGTGGCGCTCGGTGCTCAACTCGCAGCACGGCTTCTTCAAGGAATCGTTCATCGACGAAATGGCGCACGCCGCCGGCAAGGATCCGTTCGAGTTCCGCCGCGGACTGGTGACCGAACAGCCGCGCTTCAAGGCCGCGCTCGAGAAGGCCGCCAGCATGTCGGGTTGGGGCACGCCGCTGCCGCCCGGTGAGGGGCGAGGTATTGCCGTGTGCGACAGCTTCGGCACTATCTGCGCGGAAGTCGTGCACGTCGCGGTCTCACCCGAAGGGCAACTGAAGGTGCTGAACGTTTACGCCGCCATCGACTGCGGCGACGTCATCAACCTGGACGGCGCCACGGCGCAGGCCGAGGGCGGGATCATCTTCGCGCTGTCGGCCGCCCTGCTGAGCGAGATCACCATCGACCAGGGACAGGTGGTCCAGACGAATTTCCGCGACTACCCGATGATCCACATCGCCGATGCCCCGAAGATCACCACGGCGTTCATCCGTTCCGATGCGCCGCTCGGCGGCCTTGGCGAACCGCCGGTGCCGCCGCTGGCGCCGGCCCTGTGCAACGCCATCTTCGCCGCGACCGGCGTGCGCGTGCGCGAGTTGCCAATCAGGAAGACGTCGCTGAAGAAGGCGTAACAACCATGAGCACACCAAGTTCCTGTGCGAGTGTTCCTGCCCTGACCCGCCGCCGGCCCGAGGCCGCGTGCGCGGTAGTGCTACCGTTAAGGGATGCGCACCCCGATTCTTGCCCTTGTCCTGTGCCTGACGGCCCTGCCCGCCACGGCTCAGCGCCTGCCGGGCACCGTCGTCCCCGAGCGCTACACGCTGTGGTTGGCGCCGGACCTCGATCAAGAAACGTTCCGCGGCCGCGAGTCGATTGCCGTGTCGCTGTCGGCGCCAGCCACCACGATCACCCTGCATGCCGCTGAGATCACGTTTGGCGAGGTGACCATCGAGGATGCCGGCGGCTCGCAGCCGGCGACGGTCACGCTCAACGAGGCGACCGAGACGGCCACGCTGACCGTACCCCGCGCGATTGCCCGCGGGCGCGCCTTGATCCGCATCACCTACACCGGCATCCTCAACGACCAACTGCGCGGCTTCTACCTGAGCAAGGCCAACGGCCGCAACTACGCCGTCAGCCAGATGGAAGCCACCGATGCCAGGCGCGCGTTCCCGTCGTTCGACGAGCCCGCCTTCAAGGCGACCTTCGACATCACGCTGATGATCGACGCCGCCGACACGGCAATCTCCAATGGCCGGCAGGTGTCAGACACGCCGGGACCGGAGTCTGGCAAGCGCACCATCGTGTTTGCGCCGACGCCGAAGATGTCGAGTTACCTGGTGGCGTTGCTGGTCGGTGACTTCGTCTGCCGGTCAGGCCGTTCGGGTGCGACGCCCATTCGTGTCTGCTCGACGCCCGACAAGCAGGGTTTGACCGCCTTCGCGCTGTCAGCAGCGGAACAACAGGTCGCCTTCTTCAACAACTACTTCGGCATTCCCTACCCCTACGAGAAACTCGACATCATCGGCGTGCCCGACTTCGCCGCCGGCGCCATGGAAAACGCCGGCGCCATCACCTTTCGCGAACGGATGCTGCTGGTCGATGAAGCCACCGCCTCGGTGGCAGTGCGCAAGAGCGTCGCCTCGGTGATTTCGCACGAGCTCGCGCATCAGTGGTTTGGCAACCTGGTGACCATGAAGTGGTGGGACGACATCTGGCTGAACGAAGGGTTCGCGACCTGGGCCGCCAACAAGCCGCTCGCCGTGTGGAAGCCGGAATGGAAGATGGACGCCAACGCCGCGTCGGAAACGCAGGCCGCGCTCGGCCTCGACGCGCTGCGCTCGACCCGCGCCATCCACACCCAGGTGGAGACGCCGGCGCAGATCAACGAAGTGTTCGATCCGATCGCCTATGAGAAGACCGGCGGCGTGTTGGGCATGATCGAGGCGTATGTCGGCCCCGAGCCGTTTCGCAAGGGGGTCGCGTCGTACCTGTCGAAGTACTCGCTCGGCAACGCCGCCGGCGAGGACTTCTGGACCGAAGTCACGCGCGTCACCGAGAAGCCGGTCAATCGCATCATGAAGAGTTTTGTCGAGCAGCCGGGTGCGCCCATGCTGTCGGTGCAGACCACGTGCGTGGCCGGCGACACCGAGGTGTCGCTCAAACAGCAGCGCTTCGTTGGCGCGCCCGGCGCCCCGGCGGCGGCGCCGCAAACCTGGACGCTGCCGGTGTGCGTCAAGACCGCGACGGGACCGGCGACCTGCACCATCGTGACGCAAGCCGAGCAAACCATTCGCGCGCCTGGATGCGGCGCCGCGATGGTCAACGCCGATGCCCGCGGCTACTACTTCACCGAGTACGAACCCGCCGCCGTCGCCGCGCTCGCCACGCGGACGCCGCCGCTGACCGCGGTCGAGCGCATCAGCCTGCTCGGCGATGAATGGCGCATGGTGCGGGCCGGACGCCACGACATCGGGGTGTTTCTCGATCTTGCGGCAGCGTTCGCGACGGACCACACACCGGAAGTGCTGGCGGCGTTCGCCGGCCGCCTGGGCTCGGTCGCCGGCGACATCGCCGACACCACCGAGCGCCCCGCCTTTCAGGCGTGGGTCCAGGCGCGACTGCGCCCGGCCCTCGATGCCATCGGCCTGACCGACGGCCTGAAGGATTCAGACGAGGTCAACAGCCGGCGCGGCATGTTGCTGCAGTTACTAAGCGGCGATCCCGCCGTGCAGCAGCGCGCCCGCGAACTGGCCGAGGCCTACATGGCCAGGCCCTCGTCACTGTCGCCGACGCTGGTGTCGCCGGTGCTGCAAGTGGCCGCCGCCGGTGGCGATGCCGCACTTTATGATCGGTATGTCGCGCGCATGACCGCCTCCTCCGCGGCGCCGGAAGAGTTCTACCGCTACTTCAACACCCTGGCGTCGTTCCGCGACCCGGCGTTGGTGAAGCGCACGCAGCAGTTCGCGCTGTCGCCGCAGGCGCGGTCGCAGGACGCGCCCCAGTTGTTCGCGCAGTTCCTGGGTTCGCCGGCCACGCAGGACGGCACGTGGGCTCTCGTCAAGTCCGAATGGCCGGCGCTCATCGCCAAGCTCGGCACCTTCCAGGGCCTCCCGAACATCGTCGGCGCCCTCGGCGCGTTCTGTTCGGCCGAGCACGCGGCAGACATCAAGGCGTTCTTCGAGGCGCATCCGGTGCCGCAAGCCGCGCGGGCATTGCAGCAGTCGCTCGAGCGCATCGCGACCTGCGCCGCGGTCAAGACGCGGCAGTCGCCGGCGTTCGGCAAGTGGCTGGCGGCGCGCTGAGCGTCACTTGAACACCCCTTGCGGCGCATGGGGGTTCTCGGCTCTACTTACGGTTCGGAACTAAAGGAGCTGCCATGTCAGTCAGAAAAGCGACACTGTCACGAATTCTCGGATCTGCCCTCGCCGTCGGCGCCGCCATCACCTGGACGACATGGGACACCAATTCCACCGCGCGTGCCCAGGCCAAGCCGGCCGCGCGGGCCGCAGTCGGCAATGTCATCTCGGGCGAAGGACTGCCCAACCCGGCGCCGAAGGTCACCCAGAACTGGGGCGAGCTGCCGGCCGGCCGGACGTGGGGTACCTCGGCGGGCATCGACATCGATCCGAAAGACGGCCATGTGTGGGCCTACGAGCGTTGCGGCGCCGGCACGGCCGGTGGCGGGCCGGTGGATTGCGACAACAACCCGGTCGATCCGGTGTTCAAGTTTGATCGCCGCACGGGCAAGGTGCTCGCCAACATCGGCAAGGGCGTGATGGTGACGCCGCACGGCATCCACCTGGACAAGGACGGCAACGTGTGGATCGCCGACTTCGCCAATAACAAAGAAGGCACCAAGGGCCAGCAGGTCCACAAGTTCAGCCCCAAGGGCGACAAGCTCTTGAGCCTGGGCATCGCCGGCAAGCCGGGCAACGCCGACGGCCAGTTCAACCAGCCGAACGACGTGGTGACCGGACCCGACGGCAGCATCTACGTCTCGGATGGACACGACGGCCAGGGCATGATCACAGCCGCGGCCCTCGCCGAGGGCCTGAAGCGCGGCGCGACGGCTCGCATCAGCAAGTTCACGGCCGACGGCAAGTTCATCAAGTCGTGGGGCAAGCTCGGTACCCGACACGGTGAGTTCCGCACGCCACACGCGATGGTGTTCGACGCGAAGGGGCGTCTGTGGGTAGCGGATCGCGGCAACCACCGGCTGGAGATTTTCGACCAGCAGGGCAACTACCTCGAGTCGCGCTACATCTACGGCCGCATCAGCGGCATGTTCATCAAGGGCGACACGATGTATGCGATCGACTCGGAGTCGAGTCCGTTGAACCACACGGGCTGGCGCAACGGTGTGCGCATTGGTCACATCGACGAAGACCGCGTCACCGCGTTCATCGGCCCGTTCGAGCGCGAGGATCGCGGCTACCAGGGCACGGCCGGAGAAGGCGTGGCGGTCGACGCCGACGGCAACGTCTACGCGGCGGAAGGGCCGAACTCGATCCGCCAGGCGGGCGGCGCGTTTACCAAGTACTCCGTGAAGTGATTCGACGGCCATCACCATGACCACGAGCAATCCCCTTGGTGGTGGCGGCGTCTCGCACCGCGGATCTGGTCGACCTCGACTTCCACCGGCACACGCATGTGAACCTGCTCACGCGAGCCTGGTCACTGCGTGACCACATCACCGCGTACGATGCCGTCGACGTTGGGGTTCACCGCCGAGGCCATCACGGCGCCGTTCGCCGACGACCACGAGGTGGGGTTGGAGCTGGAGATGAACCTCCACTGGCTCCCGGAATCGCGGACCGCCGGGTGGGTCAGCTCTCACTTCGACATCGTCGACAAGTTCAGCGGTGCCGAGCGCCCTCGGGCGACCCGCGCGTACATCCACAAACTGGATCTCGAACTCGACACCGCGTTCCATCCGTTCAACCGGCTGCCCGAAGGGCGATGGTTGAGGGGCGTCGAATTCGAGACCTCGCTCGACTATCTCGTGACGGGCCTGCCCAAGCGTGGCGATGTGTTCGCCGATGGCACGCGTTTTCTGGACCGTGCCAGTCCGTGGTCGCTGTCGTTCGTGCTGGTCATCCCGGTCGCGCCGTTTTAGCGCGGCGCCGGGCTACCGAACAATTGGCCGAAGAAGTCGCCCGGGTTCCACGCCGGTCGCATCGTCTCCTGCGCCACCAGCCAACCGGTCAGAAAGTTGAGGCGCGCGTGCTGCGCGCCCGCCTCGAAATCAAACGGCTGCGACATGTCGTCATTCGGCTTGTGGTAAACGTCGCGGCGATACGCCGCGTTGATCTGCCCGCCATCCCGCGCCGGGTCGCCGGTCTTGAAGCCGCTCTTGATAAACAGTGACGGAATGCCCTGGCGAACGAAGCTGAAGTGGTCGCTGCGGATGAACAGCACTTGCTCGGGAATGGGATCCTCCCCGGTCGCGATGCCCAGGTGCTGTGCCGCCTTGGTAACGGGCGCCATCAGCGACGAGTGCTGCGCGCCGTAGGGGACGATGTCGAGCAGCGGATGGAAGAGGAAGGGCATGTCGAGCGTCATGTCGGCGACGAGCGATTCCTTCGGCACGGTCGGATGGCGCACGAAGTAATCGGAACCCAGCAGGCCGCGCTCCTCGGCCGTCACGAACAGGAACAGCGCCGAGCGCCGGCTCTTGGTCGGCAGCGCCGTGGCGGCATGCGCGATCTCCAGCACGATCGCGACACCGGAGGCGTTGTCGTGCGCGCCGTTGTAGATCTCGTCGCCGTTCATGGCTACGCCACGCCCGAAGTGATCGACATGAGCGATGTAGACAACGTGCTCGGCCTGCAGTTGCGGATCGCTACCCTTGACGCGTCCCACGAGGTTCGCGCTGTCGATGTCTTTGCGAGTGCTGCTGGTGGTGACCGAGATGCGCGTCGGCAGGTCGAAGGCCTGTGGTTTGCTCGCCGCCGCGGCCGCGAACACGTCCTTAAGAGGCGTCGGCGTCCCGGCAAAGAGGGCCGCCGCACCGGTGTGGTTCAGCGACGCGGAGCCGCGCAGCGCCACGTCGCCGCGGCTGGGCTGTCCCTGCGCATCGACCCAGGCGAAGCTGCCTTGCTTGCTGGTGGCGACGCTGACATCCCAGCGGAAGCGTGGGTCGTCTGACGACGTGAAGCTGATGGTGCCTATGGCGCCGCGCTTCACGGCCTCGGCTTCTTTGGCCGGCCCCGACGAATAGTAGGCGCGTTCGTTGCTCGGCAAGCTGGCCGGCGCGCCGCTCAAATACACCACCACCTTGCCTTTCAGGTCGGGCGCGGCCGCGTAGTCGTCGTAGCCAAGCGCCGGCGCGCTGACGCCGTAGCCGACAAACGCGACCGGCGCCTCGTCGATCGCGACCTTCTCGCGCAGGTGATCGGGGGCGAGCAGGTAGTCCACGCCGTAAGCGAGGGTCTTCGTACCGGCCTTCGACGTCACCTTCAGGGAACTGGCGTTCTCGACGACCGCCGCGTTACGAAGCGGCACGCGCTGGCGGAAGCCGCCGTTCTCACCTGCAGGCTCTACACCGTAAGACTTAAGCGTCGTCTCGACGTAGTCCAGCGCCTGGTCGTAACCGGCGCTCCCCAGCCCGCGGCCTTCGAGCTTGTCGTCGGCCAGCGTGCTCATGTGCTGGCGAATGAGGTCAGGCTTGATCGCATCGAGCGCGGTGCGGACGCCTGGGTTATCAAGATTGGTGGAGGTAATCCCGGCTTGGGGCGACGCCGGCGCCGAGCCCGAACCCTGGCAACCACTGACCAACGCCACGATGGCGAAGACAGGGAGTATCCGCAATCTGAAACTCACGCGCATTCTATTGTCCTCTCCGAATCGGTCGCTAGTAGCCGAGGTCCTGCGGCATGACCCACACGGCCTTGCCCTCGCGGTAGATGAGAACGGGCAAGCCGGCTTCCTTGTGGCGCAGCATCGCGTCCCGGACGCCCTGCTTGAGAGCTTCGTTGATGACGTGTCCATCCTCAACGAGGATGCGGTTTACGTCCTTTCGGCCATTTGTCTTCATCGGTTTCCCTGCTGCCTGACTAGGTGCCAGATGACCTGATCGTAGACGCTTATGGGCTGTGACACCAAGCGATCCGCGATCAGCTTGGGTTCGGGTCCTGAACCGTCATAAAGCCGCCAAGTAGAGGCAGTTGGCTCGTACAACTCGAAGAAGTTTCGCAGGCCAGTCCGATAGCGTCGTCGAACCGTTGGCTCGGGAACGTCGTGGCCGCCAGCGCGCACGCGATCAGCCACACGCTGGACGGCGAAGTCGGCCGATGGCAACCAGAGAAAGAAGAAATGGACTGAGTACCCGGAGGCCGAGAGATCGTGAAGCCACGGCGCGAAGCTGCGGCTGGCGAGCGTCGTCTCGAATGCGAAGTTGGTTCGCTGGGCTGCCAATTCGCGTAAGCGTGACAGCATCACTCGACCCGCTGCGATAGCGGCCAAGTCCGGGTCGCGCGGCGACAGGCCACGCGCGATGACGTCGGCGTTCACGAACTCGCTGACGGCTAGCGCGCCCTGCAGCAGCGCCGGTGCCGCAGTGGACTCCCCGGCACCGTTCGGCCCCGCCAGGATCACGACGCTCGGACGTGATGTCGTCATCGACTCCTTATGAAACCTTGGTATCATCCGCCTCATGAGAAAGCAGTGCCTCGGGCTGGTTGCCGCGTTCACCCTGTCGATCGCCGGCATGGCCGGTCAAGCACCGGCAACGCCTGACACCTCGAAGATCGGCCCACAGGTCGGCGCGACCGTGCCGGCGTTCGAGGCGACCGACCAGTTCGGCAAGCCCCACACCCTGGCCTCGGCCTATGGGCCGAAGGGCGCGATGCTGGTCTTCTTCCGCTCCGCCGATTGGTGACCGTACTGCAAAACGCAGCTCGTGGAGCTGCAAAGCCGCTACGCTGACATCACCAGGCAGGGCCTGGGCTTGATTGCCGTCAGCTACGACGCGCCCGAGACGTTGAAGAAGTTTGCAGACTCGCGCGGGGTCATGTTTCCGCTGATCTCCGATCCGGGGTCGGCCATCATCAAGCGATATGGGCTGCTGAACGACACGGCTGATCCCAAATCGAGAACCTACGGCATTCCCCACCCCGGCACGTTGATCGTCGATCGCAAGGGCGTGGTGCAGTCCCGCTTCTTCGAGGATGCCTACCAGGAGCGCTACACGGCCGCGACAATTCTCAGCTCGCTCGGCGCTGGTGGCGCCGGCCGCATGTCGGCCACGACGACGCACTTGTCCATGACGGCGTCGATCAGCGACACCGACGCGGCTCCGGGTGAACGGCTCGCGATCGTGATCGACATCACGCCCAAGCCGGGGATGCACCTCTACGCGCCGGGCAAGCATACCTACCAGGTCGTCCAGCTCACGCTCGACCCGCAGCCGTGGCTGCGGCCGCAGGCGACGGTCTATCCCGCGTCGGAGATCTACCACTTCAAGCCGCTCGACGAGCGCGTCGAAGTGTTCATGAAGCCTTTCCGCCTGCGCCGGGATGTCACGTTGCTGGCGACGCCAGAGGGGCAGAAGCTGCTCGGGGCGATGACGACGGCGACGATCAGCGGGACGCTGGAGTATCAGGCTTGCGACGACAAGGTCTGCTACAACCCGGCGCGCATCCCGGTCAGTTTCGTGGTGTCACTGAAGGGACTCGATCGCCGGCCGCCTGGTTAGCGCGAATAGGGCCGCCCCGTGTCAGCCGGGGTGTCCGAACAGTCGGGGTGGCGTGTTGAGCGCTGGGGTTTCGGACCTTCGAGGCCCGCCCCTCCGCTCGCATTCGGCGATCAGCTTGCGTCCAGGACGGAAGGCCGACAAACCAGCGAGCTAGCAGGGAGACGAGATGTATTCAGATCGCCGCACGTTCCTGAAGTCCACGGCCGCTGGTGTGGTCTCGGCCACTGCCGCGACGCTCGCGGCGTCGGCGCCCTTGGAGGCGCGAACCGGCGCCTTCGAGATGCCGCGCAACATGACGCTGCTGAACATGCGCACCGCGGCCGGGCCCCGGCTCGGCGTGAAGCTGCCCAAGGGCATCCTCGATGTGGCGGTGGCCGCCGCCAGGTTCAAGCTGCCGGCGCCGGTCGACACCGACGACCTGCTGCAGAACGGCAAGGGCGGCATGCTGGCCACTCTCGTGGCTGCGGCGGCCGCGGGTCCGGCCGCGCTCTTTCTCCAGGAGAGTGCCGTGCAGCATGCGCCGCTCGTCACGCGTCCCGAGAAGATCATCATGATGGGGTTCAACTATCGGCGGCATGCCGCCGAAACCAACACGCCCATCCCCGCCAATCCGGTCCTCTTCAACAAGTTCAACAACACCCTCAACCACCACGGCGGCGCGATTGCGCTGCCCACCGCGACGGCGAAGCAGTTCGACCACGAGATTGAGCTGGTGGTCGTCTTCGGACGCGAGTGCCGCAACGTGTCGGAAGCCGACGCACTCAACTACGTTGCCGGCTACTGTACCGGCAACGACTTCTCCGCGCGGGACATGCAGTACCTCACGTCGCAGTTCATGATCGGCAAGACGTTCGACGGGTTTGCACCGCTTGGCCCGCACCTGGTCACCAGTGACCTCGTGGGCGATCCCAACAACCTGAGGCTCGAATGCCGGATCAACGGCGAGCAGCGGCAGGACTGGAACACCAACGACATGATTTTCAACTGCCGGCAGATCATCAGCTTTGCGTCGCGGATGATGACCATCAAGCCGGGCGACATCCTGTTCACCGGCACGCCGCACGGCGTGATCTTTGGCAAGCCCAAGGCCGAACAGGTGTGGCTGAAGCCGGGCGACCGCGTGGCCTGCAGCGTGGAGAAGCTCGGCGAGCTCGCGTTCAGTCTCACCTGACGCCGCGCGGCCATCGAGCCCGTGGGATTCGATGCCGGCAGGCCGAGCCGATCCCTCCCTCTCGTGGAATTCTTGGTGGACACGAAAGCCGAGCTCTTCGAGCTGATGGTGCGGTCGGACCTCCACGTACTGGGTGCGTTGCTTGAGGAAGACCGCGCTGCGCTCTGTGGGCCGCAGTATGCGCATCAGCCCGCCGCGCCTCGCGCGCGGGGACGGTCCCGAGCGAAGTGGTGCTCGGCGGACAGAAGGTGGCCGTCTCCCGGCCACGGGTCCGCGCCGAGAGCCACGACGTCCCGCTGCTGCCCAGCGCGACGTCGGATACGCGGTTTGGCAGGCCGGTCAAAGCCGGCTGCCCCGCAAGCGGGCGAGGCCCGGAGCTGGCGCCAGAGCACCGACTCCGGGCGAGGCCAGACGACGCAGCTTTCTAGAACGCGATCCGCGAGCCGAACTGCACCGATCGCGGGAAGCCGCTGCCGCCGCGAAGGTTCGTCAGCGTCAGGAATGTGTTGGGCAGGCGCTCGTCCGAGTTGGCCGCGAGGGGGTTGTCCCAGTTCGTGCGGTTGGTCAGATTGAACACGTCGACGAAGAGTTCGACGGTGCGGTCCTGAATCTTCCGCCGCCAGCCGGCCCGGACGTCGACCTGGAAGTAGTCGGGACCGTAAGCACCGAAGCGCCCACCCTTGTTCTCGACGTCTTTCAGCGCGTTCACACTTGTGCCGCTGTAGGTGCCGGCCGGTGACGGATCGTCGAGCTGGCCGTTGCGGTTGACGTCGATGTTGCTGTTGTAGATCGTGAACGGCGATCCGCTCATGTAGCGCGCCGTCGTGGCCAAGGTCATGCCCCCGGTCTTCGGCACCTCGACGCGGCCGGCCACCGACAGGACGTGGCGCCGGTCGATGGGGGTCGGTCCGAAGCGCTGGTCGAGATTCATCTCGGTGAGCACCTGGTCGGTATTCTTGTCGGCTTGGTCCGTGGCCGTGCCTCGCGACTTGGACAGCGCATACGACACACGCCCCGACCACTTGTTGGCGTAGCGCTTCTCGAGCTGCAGGTTGAGCGCGTCGTAGTTCGAGCTGCCGCCGTTCTCGAACACCCATACCTGCTGGCGGTAGTTGACCGCGTCAGTGCCAAAAATGCCGAAGGCGTCGAGGCGCTGGATGGCGCCGGTTCGCGTCGTGTTGGCGCGCAGCATCGGCAGCAGGTTCCGACCCAGGAACATATCGCGGTTCATGATGCGCACGTAGTCGGCGTGGAACGCCAGCGTCGGCGCCAGCTCGCGGACGAAGCCGGCGGTCACCTGGTGGGCGTACGGCTGCCGGCGGTCTGGCGAATCGTAGATGACAACGCCCGTGTTCCGTGGGCTCGTCCCCGGCGGGAACAGCTGGTTCAAGAGAGTGCGATTCACGACGGGACCGTTGACGAGGAGCGGATCGGTCGGGAGCTGGCCGCGGCTCGGGCCTGGATCGACGCTGTCATTCGGGAAGTTGGCGACGATCGACGAGGTGAACTTCGGGAACTCGATCGTGTCGTCGAGGGCGCCGAGAATCGTGCGGTTGTAGAAAATCCCGTAGCCGGCGCGCACGAGCGACTTGCCGCTCGCGCCCAGCTGCCGCGTGAGGCCGATGCGGGGCGAGAAGTTGTTCTTGTCGACGTTGGTCGTCTGGCCTGATTGGAAGAGTGGATTGTCGGCCGTCTCAAGCGTCGGGAAGATCTCAAGGTCGTAGCGGAGGCCGAGGCTCAGCGTCGTGTGCGGGCCCATCTGCCACTTGTCCTGAACGAAGCCCTCGTAAACGTGATTGGTCATGGTCGCGTCGTAGGCATTCGGGATGCGGATCTGGAGCCGTTCTGGGTAGGTGCGAGGGTCGGCTGGATTGAACCGCAAGTCGGTGTTGAAGTTGAACGTGCCGTTCTGGTTGATCTGCGATACGCGGCGCAGCTTGGTGTAGGTGTAGCGCCCGCCCACCTTGATGTTGTGGTCGCCCTTCTTGCCGGGCACGAACCACGAGAAGCTGTCCTCGACCTGGTAGTTGATGTCCCACGGGCCTTGCGACTCCGTGCTGCCACCTTCGCGCTGCTCGAGGTAATTGAGCTGCGGAGCGCACAGTGTCATGTCGCTGGCTGCTTCGCCGCCGAACTTGAAGCCTTCGTTGCCGCCCTCAGGCCCCTGGCCGCGCGTACACAGGTTGCCGTGCCACCAGTGCTCCCACGTCTTGGCGATGCGGAACGTGTTGACCATGGTGCCACCGAGCACGCTCGTGAACGTGCCCACGGCCGTCTGGTCCAGATCGGTCTCGTCCTGCCACACATCGCGTTCCGACGCTCGATCGGGGACGACCGGAAACTGCGGCGCGGTCTCGCGGAGCCACCGCACGGCCCAGGTGTGGTTGGCCGTGACCTGGTGATCGAACCGGATCAGCGTGTTCCAGTCGTTCCGGTCCTCGACCTGCGAGAAGTCGCGTTCTGGTCGCGACAAAAACGCCCGCGTGCGGCTGGGCTTGTCGACCTGACGTTCGAGGCTGACGAAGAAGTGCGCCTTGTTCTTGATGATCGGCCCGCCGAGCACGAAGCCATACTCGCGTTTCTCGACCTGCGCCTTCGGCAGGTTGCGCTGACGCGCGATGACGTCCTTCGAGGTGAGCGAGTTGCTCACGGCATAGCCGAACAACACGCCCGAGAACTTGTTGCTGCCGGTCTTGGTGACGGCGTTCACGATGGCGCCACCGGCACGTCCGTATTCAGCGTCGTACATCGAGGTGATGACCTCGAATTCCTGAATGGCCTCGAGCGGCGTGCGCACCTGCGCTCCGGAACTCGTGCCGAGCGCGTTGTCGCCGTTGTAGCCGCCGTCGACCGACACGTTGTTGTTCTGGCTCGACTGGCCGTTCGAGACGATCGTGTCGTTGCCCATCTGCGTGGAGGGCGAGAACTGGACGCCCGGCAACAGCGCCACCGTGGCGAAGTAGTTGCGGTTCATGGCCGGCAGTTCGGCTAGTTCTCCGGCGCTGACGTTGCCGCCGACATCGGTAGCCGTGAGGTCGATGATCGGCGAGTTACCGGTGACCGTCACCGACTCTTCAAGGGCGCCGATGGCCATCGTGAGGTTGACCGTCATGGTCGTACCCACGGCCAGCACGAGTGCGCGCCGTTCGTACGTCCGAAACCCCTCGAGCTTGGCAGCGATGCGGTAGCGCCCCGGGGCCATCTGCGCGAGATGGTAGACGCCCTCACCGCTGGTCGTTGCCTCGCGGAACTGACCGCTGTCTTCGTTGGTCACGACGATGGCCACACCCGGGAGCGCAGCGCCTTGTTCGTCCAATGCCCGGCCCGAGAACTCCGCGGTACCCTGCTGAGCAAGCGCCGGCCAGCCGCCCAGCAACACCATTGCCACCGCCCACACGCCGATGCGAATCATGAACATAGACCATCCTCCGTGATGTTCAAAAACCTCAGTTGAGCCGAAGCGGATACGGCGACGAGACGCATTGAGACCTCCCCGACACCAGGGTGGAACCCACGCTGCCGAACGGACGAACGATTAGATAGACGACATTAAGCGCTTATTGCTTCCATTCGTCAACTGAGCTTGGTCCGATCTCGTGGACAACTTCCGATAGGGGTCGCGTACCGACGGTGCTGGAAATTTTGTGGGACAAAAAGAGGGATCAAGACTGGAGAGATCAGCGTAAGTGCTTTGAATAGAAATATTTAACTGATAATTGTGGCGGAGAGGGTGGGATTCGAACCCACGTGCCCTTTCGGACAACACGCTTTCGAGGCGCGCCCGTTACGACCACTTCGGTACCTCTCCGCTCGGGTGGGACC
>Ga0049085_10000503_pt1 | contig 15269 bp, 12 predicted proteins | sample GreLakmeSU08MSRF_FD_66721 | JGI IMG/M metagenome (GOLD analysis project Ga0049085, IMG submission 66721) | Freshwater lentic microbial communities from great Laurentian Lakes, MI, USA - Great Lakes metaG SU08MSRF | ecosystem: Environmental > Aquatic > Freshwater > Lake | place: Great Lakes... | reverse complement strand
GGGCGGCCTCGGCGGCGCGCTCGGGATCCAGGTGGCCCGGCCCGAGGCCTGGGCCCCAGCCAGAGATCGGCAGACAGGCGTAGTCGACGGGGCCGAGCAGCTCCATCTCGTCGAACAGGTCGGTATCGCCCGCGACGTAGATGCGCTTTGAACCCTCAAAGAGAAAGCCGAGTGGATCGGCTGACCCACTCAATGGGTGATCGCGCTTGGAGGGATGATCGGCGTGGGTCGCCGTCGCCTTGAGGGCTCCGATCTGGATGCGCTCGCCCTCGGCGATTTCGATCACGCGCGTAAAGCGCTTACGGCGCAAGAGCTGCGCGGAGCCCGCGGGCATGATGATCGGCAGGTCCTTGCCGAGGCTCTCGAGCGATGGTGGGTCGAGATGGTCGTGGTGCAGGTGCGTGATCATGATCGCGTCGAGCGACCGCAACGCGTGTTTGGGAATCGGATGAAAGCGCTTGAGGTGCATCACGCGCGGACGCAGGATCGGGTCGACGAGCACGCGCGTACCGCCCATCGCAATCAGCACCGTGCCATGCCCGATCCACGTCAGGTGGTCACGTCCTGCATGCGCCCCCGTACTCACGAAGTGGCCGCTTCCTCCTGCAGCCGCTCGAGGTGTTTGACGCGCGCAATGTCGTGGCCGAGGTCGTGCAGCCACCCGACCAGAACGCGGTGGAGGTGCTCGGCGCTGACGACCGGCTCCTCGGGCCACGGAAACTCGGAGGGGAAGAGGACGAACGGGTGCATCTGCTCGCCACCGAGGCCGCCATGCGAGCCGACGAGCTCCTCGAAGGCGCCGATCTCGCAGGTCTGCTCGTCGAACGAGGCATTGATCATGAGGTCCGCGACATGGGCAAAGCCACTGGTGCGCAGCACATGGCGGGCGGCATTCGGGCCGAAGGGCAGCAGCGGGTCGATGCCTTCGATTCGTCCGGTCTCGAGGTGATGCACGCCGTGCGCACCGATTGCGAGGGGACCATCCTGCTCGGAGAGCACGAGGATGAAGCCGATGCCTTTGTGCTTGACGAGCCGGGGGATCAGGTGTGGGAAGGTCGCGTTGATCTGCTCCAGCGTGCGCCGTCCAGGCTCGGCGTCGAGATAGATCAAGCCGAGGCTGCCGGAGGCGAGCACCTTGATCAGCTCGCGGACGCTCTCGGCGCCTTCGCTACTCGCCAACTCGTGGCCAGGCCCCAACACGATCGCGTCACCGCTCTCGTGTCCTTGCGTGATGCGCTCCAGCACAGAGCCCTTGCGGATGACGAGCTCCGAGACTGCTGCGCTCAATTGGCCCCAGGCCTCGTCCGAGCCGAACGGGTTCTCCATCACGGCGGCCTCACAGGCGCCATGGACGAGGCCTTCGAGCGTGATGTCGTACTTCGAGAGGAAGGTCGCGCCCTGGCTCTGGCCATGGTCGGAGAGGACGACGACGTGATACGGGCGGTCTGCTGTCTCGGCCGCATGCGTGATCCGACCGAACGCCTGGTCAATCCCGCGCAGCACGTCTAACGCGTCGTAGCGCTCGATACCAGAGTGGTGGGCAACCTCGTCGTAGCCGACGAAGGTGGAATAGACGACCGGCCGGCCAGCGTAGGCATCGGCAATCACGGTCTGTACGGCGATGTCGCGGAGGATCACGACGGTTACGGCCCGCAGCAGCGAATAGCGGAGGCCGCGGTGCACGCGTGGAACGACGTCGCGACGGATCTGCTGGGCCGCTGCATAGAGCTCGCGACCAATGTCGAGCATGCTCAGGATAAAGGTACGAAAGACGGTGTACGGGTTGGCGAAGTACGCGTAGTAGTCCTTGCCGCGCGTCGGCCGTGCGTGGAGTGCGGAGATCGTAAAGCTCGTGTGCTCGGCATCGCCCGTGACGAGGTTGCCGCGACTGGCGCCACCGCCTGCCAACAGACCACGACCATCGGAATGCCGCCGCTCGATCTCTGCTGCACCGCCCGGGTGGTTCGAGACGACGAACGTACCGGTCTCCTTCTCGAACCAGCGGAAGGCCGGGATGTCCTCGTTCGAACCGTGCAGGATGCCCGACTGGCTCGCGCTCGTCTGCGACGACCAGTCGCACTCCCAGCCCTCGAGTCGATGGCTTCCCGAGCGGAGCCAGCGCGCGAGTTCGGGCACATTGCCGTCGCGGATCGCGCGGCGCATGACGGGCTCGGCGAGGCCGTCAATCTCGAGGAACAAGATGCCGGGAACCGCTTCGCTCAACGACGCATCCGCGTGCTTGCGCGCCTGGCGCCGGATCACATTGCGGTAGTAGAAGTCGTCGTCATCGATTCCAAACAGGCTGGTCACGATCGTGTTGGTGAGGGTCAACAGGAAGGCCACGATCATGGCCGTCCAGAAGCTGGTGACATCAATGCCCTCGATCAGGTTGACGATGGCCCAGACCAGGGCAGCGTTGATGGCGAAGCCAGCGAGGCCGAGGGTCAACACTGCGACGGGCAAGGCGAAGCGAATCAGCAGGGGCCAGAGCAGGGCGTTCGCAACCGAGATCGCGATTGCAGCAACGATCGCCCGGAGCGGGTCTTCGATGTCGAGGCCAGGCAAGATCGCGGACGCGAAGTAGAGCGTGCCGGTCGAGATCGCGACGCTAATCAGCGCGCGGATGTAGGTATGAAGGTGGAGCAGCGGTGTGTCGCGTCGGCGCGTGCTGCTCATGACACGAGACGCTTCTTCTGCACCTTGCCGAGCGCGTTGCGTGGCAATTCATCGATGCGTGTGATGACACGTGGGCGCTTGTGCGGGGCGAGCTGGCTGGCGACGTGATCCACGAGGACATCGTCTGTCAAATCGCTGCCTGGTGCAACAACGACCCACGCGGCAATGCGTTCGCCGAGGTCGTCGTCAGGAATGCCGAGGACGGCCGCCTCGACCACATCGGGGTGTTCGAGCAGGGCCGCCTCGATTTCTCCGGCACCGACGCGATAGCCACCCGTCTTGATCAGGTCGGTCGTACTGCGACCCGCGAGGCGAAGCACGCCGTCGTGGTCCAACGAGCCGACGTCGCCGGTACGGAACCAGCCGTCGCGGAAGGCCTCTGCAGTTGCCGTCGGATTGCCGAGGTACGCGTCAAACAACGCTGCACTACGCAATTCGACGTTGCCAATCACGTCCGTGTCGCCGACGGGGAGTGTTTCCCCGGCGTCATCGGTGATCCGCAATTCGACACCCGGCAGCGCGGTGCCGACGGCACCCGGAATGCGCGGGCCATCGTGGCGCGCGCTGGCGATCATCAGGGCCTCGCTCATGCCGTAACGCTCGACGATCTGTTGTCCCGTTGCCAGGGTATAGGCCTCGTGAACGCGCGCGGGTAGCGCGGCAGAGCCCGAGACGATCAGACGCGCGCCGCGCAACGCATCGGCAATCTTCGAGTCGGCCTCGGCGGCTGCGAGCAGGCGGCCATGCATGGTCGGCACGGCGAACAGCATCGTTGCGTCGTCGGCAAGCGCGGCCGCGATCGCCTCGGGCGTAAAGCGACCGACGTGGCGCACGCCGCCACCTAAACGCAATGGCCCGAGCAGACCGAGCACGAGTCCGTGGACGTGGAACAGCGGCAGCGCCTGCGTGACGATGTCTGCCTCCGTCCAGGCCCACGCCTCGGCGAGAGCCGCCAGGTTGGCAGCGATCGCTCGACGCGACAGCACAACGCCTTTGGGAAGGCCGGTTGTGCCGGAGGTGTAGACGATCAGTGCTGGTAGATCCGCGTTGGGCTCGTCGGTCGGGAGTGGCGCTCGGGCTGTTGGGTCGACCACGATTCGCGGCAGCCAGTCGAGCGCGGCAGGCAGCTCGGCTGTTGCCGACGCCAGCACGGCCTCTGGTGCGCTGTCACCCGTCTCGTGGGCGACCTCGGTCTCGCCCGAGGCAGGGTTGAGTGGCACGACCGTTACACCGGCTACGAGTGCACCAGCGATACCGAGCCCGGTTGCGAGCTCGGACGTGCACCAGAGTGCAACGCGGGTCTTCCCATCAAGCGACGCGGCCACGGCACCGACCGCGCCGGCCAGGGCATCGCCCTCGAGACGTTCGCCCGCAATCTCGAGCGAGGCACGCGACAGTCCGGGGAGCAGCGGTGGCGTCACAGCGCGAAAGTCTAGGGCGACCAGAGATGCATCGTGGCAACGCCACGATACGGAGCCCAGGCCTCGCCGCGCAGGCGCGACTCGCGCTCGGTGGGGCGTCGCCCATCGGCGTCCGCGAGTGCGATCAGCACGCCGAGATCGGAGGCTGGAAAGGCATCGAGGTCGCGGATCGCGCGCATGCGGACGTACATCGCAGTCCAGGGACCAATGCCCTTGAGCGCCACGAGCGCCGCCTGCGCCGCCTCCGGGTCGGCACCCGGGGAGAGATCGACACCACCGGTGGCGACGAGTTCGGCAATCGCGCGCAGCGCATCGCGTCGCGCGTTTGGCAGACCAAGGCCATCAAGGTCACCCTCGGCGACGGTCGCCGCGTCGGGAAAGACGAGCCCACCATCGGGCAGGTGCTCACCGTGCCGCTCGGCGAGGCGGGCCGTCAAGGTGCGGGCGGCCGCGACGCTGACGAGCTGGCCGAGCACAGCGCGAGCACACATCTCCCAGGCGTCCCACGAGCCAGGCATGCGTAGACCAGGCCGGCTTGTGACGCGCGGGCCGAGCACCGGATCCTTACCGAGCAGTTCGAGCCACGGGCGCGGGTCGTCGTCGAGCCCAAGTAGGTGGCGCACCCGCGGTGTGGCCCGTTTGAGCGCCGTGGCGTTCCACGCGCTGATCTCCACGCCTGTCTTCCCATTCGCCGTCAGCGAAATCCGCCCGACAGACCGGCCAAGCCGGGCCGTGCGGGTGTAGGTCGTGCCATCCCACGTATCGATGTCGCGCACGGTGCGATCGCCGAGCCACGCCAGCGTGCCCGCAACGTCGATCGGGCCACGACCACGCTCGACCGTGCTTACGCGAGCCATGAGCCATCGCGTCCGCTGAGCGCATCGCTGAGTCGATGCCGAGCGCGCACGGCGATCTGCGAATCCTCGCCGACGCGCGAGGCAAGCCAGGCCACGGAGAGCAGCTCGCGCACGCGAATCGCAGCAGCCAGCGCGGCTGGGTCGATACGGCCCCCCAGCGACTCGTAGCCCGCTTGGAAACTCGAAAAACGTGAGGGACCGAGGCCGAGTCGTCGCTCCGTAACTTCGAGTGGTGCCAGGTCGTAGACGGCCGGGCCAAGCGACAGAAATTCGGGGTCGATCAACATCCACCAGTCGGCGCGCTCGGGCCACCAGTTGGCGCGATGAGCATCGCCATGGATGACGGTCTGTTCCCCCGTGACGTTGGGCCAGTGCTCGCCGATCGCAGCGAGTAGATCGGCACGCTCGGACTCGGTAAAGACCGCGATCGAACGATCGAGCCAGCGTGTCGCGATCGCCAGCGGATCAAACAATGGCAAGTCAAGCGCATCATCACTAAGCAGGTGACGCCCCGCCGTATGGAGCGCTGCGAGGCAGGCACCGGCGATGCCGAGGTCGGCATCCGCAGCAGCGCCCGGGACGACGAGGGGGTACGGCACGACGAGGGTGTCACCCAGCACAACCGCCTCGCCAAGAGGCTGCAAGATGTGCTCGGGCAACTGCACGATTGCGAGCAAGACGCGCTGGGTGGCGACGATCGAGTCGGCATCGCCCGGGATCACCCGCGCGACGCGGCCCGCATCGACCCGCACGGTGATCGCATCGGCTGCGCGTAGTACCTCAGCCTGCGCCGGATCGGTACCGAGCGCGTCGCAGGCGAGCGCGAGCGCCTGCTCGGGGGTCACGACTCGAGCGTCTGCAGTGCGTCAGCGACGAGCGACATCGCATCCTCGACCGTCTCGGGGACCTCTTCCTCGCTCTGGCGCAGCAGTGTCAGGCACTGGCGCAGCGCATGGTCCGCGCCGTGCAAGTGCTGGAGCGCCGTGACGAGCTCCTTGGCGGCGGGGGTCATTTCAGCAGACATACGTTGTGCTCCTCTTTACCACGTGGTGTCGGTCTCGATGATCGCGGCGGCCTCGCGCCACGGTTCGAATTCGCGACGAATCAGGTCGGGATAGGTGCCTGCACTGTGCACCATTTCGAGCGTCACGAGCTGCAGGGCGATTGCTGTGGCAGTCAGTGCGCTCGTGCTCGGGAGCAGGCGTGGAGCATGGGGAAGCAGGATGCGACCAGCGTTCGTCAGTTCCCGGCCCCAGACGCTCTCGACAGCTGGCACCATGATCGCCGCGCAGGGCATGCCCACACGACGTGCGGCACGCAGCAACATGCGGCCACGGTCGGTGCGACGCGGACGCCCACGGTGCTCCGTCGCGATGATCACGAGCCCGGTGTGCTCGTCACACGCGGGCAGGTGTCCGTGCAAAAACGTCTCGAGATCGCGCGCTGCGGATGGCAGGTGCAGCCCCTCTTCGACCTTCAAGACCAACTCGTCTGCGCTAATTCGATCGTAGCCACCACCGACCACGATCAGCCGCTCGACGCCCTTCAGGTTCGCTGCAATCTCGGCCGCATGGGGGCGGAGGGTGAGGCACTCCTCAAGATGGCCGCGCAGTGCGTTGCCATCGACAGGCTTGTTGGCGATCACACCAGCGATCACGGCACCGGCGACCATCGGCGACAGGTACCCAATCGTGTGGCACCAGCTCGTGTCCTTGGCGGGCGTCATGGCAACAAGGTCGGCGGCCTCAAGCAGTGGGCCGTCGGGGTTCGCTGTGATCAGCGCGGTCGTGGCACCGCCCTCGCGGGCAGCCTCGAGCGCAAGCTTTGTGGCGTGCGTACCGCCGTCGTGGGAGATTCCGATCGTGATGCCGCCAACCGCTGGGTCGATCGAGGCCTCGAGCGCCTGGCGCCCAACCGGGCGGCTGCCGCGATGGCCAAGAGCATCGTCGAGTTGAGCCGCCACGGCACGCGCACCGTGCTCGCTCGTCCCACAGCCAGCGACGACGATCGGTTCGCCAGCGGCATGGGCCTTCTTGACGGCTGCCGCGATCTTCTTGAGCCCAGCAATACCGACAATCGCCTTTGCCACAGCTGGTTCGGAGTCGATCATCTCCTCCATCAGCCACGGGCGTGCGTCGCGCAGTTCAGGGAACCAATCCTCGTGCCACTGTGGAGTGCTCATATGAGCGAGTCTACGCCAGAGGGTCGTCGTCCGTCGGTATTTTGAAAACTGGTAGCGTCGCCGGTATGAGTAAGCGAATCTGTGGCGTCGACGTTGGTGGAACCAAGATCGAGGCAGTCGTCCTCAATGACAAGCACAAGGTCTGTGGCAAAGCGCGCCTCGCCACCCCCACGGCAGACGGCCCGGCGAGCGTGATCAACGCGATCATTGAGGCGATCAAGGCCGCGGCCGACGATGCGGGCTGCAAGACCAACGAGTTGGTCGGGATTGGCATCGGGGCGCCGGGCGCAGTGGACGCGAGCGCCGGCATGCTTGTGCGCGCGCCAAACATTCCTGGCTTCGACAAGCCCTATCCGCTTGCAGCGGCGATTAAGAAGGGCTGTGGCGCCCCCGTCTTTCTCGGCAACGACGTCTCGGTCGCGGTGCTTGGCGAGCGCGATCTCGGCGCTGGCGCCAAGCTCCACAACTTTGTCGGCATCTGGTGGGGCACAGGCGTCGGGAGCGGCATCGTGCTCAACCGCGAGCTGTGGCATGGCCGTGGCGCGGCGGGAGAACTCGGCCACACCGTGATTCAACGGGGCGGTCTCGCCGAACCGAGCGGCATGGTCGGCACGATGGAGGCCTACGCTGGGCGCCGCAACATGGAGACGCGCGCCCGGGATGCGGTGGCCGCTGGTCGTGAGACGAATCTCTTCACGCTGATGGAGCAGGCTGGCAAAGAGCGTCTTTCCTCTCGCGTCTGGCAGGAGGCACTCGAAGCGGGTGATCCGCTGGCCAGCGAGCTGATTGGCGAAGCCGTTGATGCGATCGCGACGGCGGCCGCGAATGTGATCAACATCCTCGATCTCGACGCAGTAATCCTCGGTGGTGGGCTTGGTTCGCGCTTTGGCCAGCCAATGGCAGACCGCATCGCTGCTGCCATGCAGCCCACGTTGTTCCAGCCCGACAAGGCTCCGCCAGTCCTGGTGGCTGCACTCGGCGACCTTGGTGGCGCGATTGGGGCCAGCCTGCTCGTGGGTCGACACCTTTAAGCCAGCACACGGAGTTCCACATCCGCAGAGAAAGTGGCGTACCCTAAGCCTCATGTCTTCTCCACGCCTGCGCTCGCGCTTTGCCCTCGTCGCCACGACCGCCGTGGCCGCCCTCGCCATGCTCGTCCCAGCGGCTGTCGCCGCGCCCGTCACGGTCAACGTCGGTGCCGCGCTCACACTGACCGGTCCGAACCAGGCCTACGGACTCAGCTCGCGCCGCGGTATCGACCTTGCTGCCACGGAGATCAATGCGGGCGCCGTGTCCGGCGTCAAGCTGAACGTCAAGACCATCGACGATCTGGGCACTGCTGCCGGCGCGGCTGCTGCCTACGGTGTCTTCTTCCGCGATAACGTCTCGGTTCTGATGGGGCCGACCCTGTCGGATGTCGCCTTGACGGTCGACAACTTTGCTCAGGCCGCACGCATTCCCGTGCTGGGAATCTCGAACACGCAGCCGGGCATTACGGAGATCGGCACGTTTATCTTCCGGCCGGCACTGACCGAGGCTGTGGTGCTGCCCGCAGTGGTCAAGGCTGTTGCGACCTCGTCGCTGTTGCCCAAGACGGCCGTGCTCATTCAGGGCAGCGATGGATTTGCTGCGACGTCGGGCCCGATCCTCGGTGCTGCGATTACCGCTAACGGTATGACTGTTTTGAAGACCGAGCTCGTGCCGGTCGGGACGATCGATTTTGCTGCAATCGCTGCTTCTGTCAAGGCGACCGATCCGGACATCGTGGCGATCACCGCCTTGCCGGCCGAGGGTGTGCCGTTGCTCGTGGCCCTGCGCGCGGCGGGCTACAAGAAGAAGATCATCGGCTCCAACGCCTTCGCTTCGCAGGCCGTGATCAAAGGTGCTGGCACGGCCGCAAACGGTCTGATTGTCGGCACCTCGTGGAGCGCCTCGACGGTTTCGGATGCCAACACGGCATTCATCAAGAACTTCAAGAAGGCCTATAAGCGGTCGCCCGACCAGTTCGCTGCAACGGCCTACGCCTACACCTATGTGTTGGCAGCAGCAGCCAAGAACGGCAAGTCGGCAACGCAGGATGCGATTACCGCGCAACTGACTGCGATTACCGGCACGAAGACCGTTTCGACGCTGCTCGGCAAGTTTACGTTCGACGCTGCCCGCAACGGCATTTCGCCCGTCACGGTGCAACAGGTCGTCAAGCAGAAGTTCACGGCCTTCAAACCGAACTGAGGCTACATCTGTGCAGGTGGCGCGTGCTACCGTCCCGCCTGTGAGGGAGCGACCAAAGGCGAGCAGATGGCGTAAGACAGGCATAGTTGCCCTGCTCTTCGTCGGTTGGTTGCTGGTCACGCTCGGCGTCGTGGGCGTGTACCTGCAGCGCTCGCTCTACAACTCTGAGGCCTTCGCGAGCCGCGTGTCGGCTGTCATCAGCGAGCCGGGTGTGCAAACCGCGGTCGCAACACAGTTGACAACGGCGATCGTCGAGAAGGCGCCGAAGGCTGCGATTGCGCGACCGCTGATCCAGTCGGCTGCGATGGCGATCGTCTCTGAACCCGCCTTTAAGACCATCCTCACGCAGTCACTCGTGCGCTTCCAGAAGGTGCTCGTCGATCCAGATACCGCCTCGCTTGTCTTCAAGATCGAGGGTGCGCCGGAGATGATCCAGGCAGCGCTCAACGGGATCAACCCGAAACTGGCTGCGACGGTCAGCGGCGTGGCTGCAACCGAACTTGCGAACATCCCCAACCCCGGACCCGCCTTCCGTCTGATTCAACTCGGCGCGAAGGTTGGCCCGATCGCCTGGGGGGTAATCCTGCTCGGTCTAATCGTCGGCGGCATCTCGAGTTTGATCTCGCCCGACCGGCGCCGGGGTCTGATTACGTCGCTCGTGGTGTTGGCAGCGGCAGGACTTGGACTCGTGCTGATCTTGGCGCTCGCTCAGCTCGGCCTCGTATCCGCTACAGCGAGCCAGCCAGTGTTGTCCGAGGCTCTCGACGGCGCCTTTGAAGGTCTCTTTGGTGATCTCCGCCGTGTCGCCTACTGGATCGGCGCTCTTGGCATGGTTACCGCCGTCATCGTCTGGTCGTTGCGCTTCACACTGCCGGTCGCGTCGTCGGCTGCCACCCGGGCGCGCGCGTCGGCCTCGGGTGCGTTTGACGCTGCGTCGGACAAGGTGGGTGGAGCACTCACCTCGGCGTCCGATTCGGCAACGGGTGCATTGACTGCGGGCTCCGTCGCCGTAGCCGCGACGACTGGCTCTGCCGTCGAGGCAGCGGGACACCGCAGCGTCGAGGCGCAGGATTTGATGGTTGTCATTCGCAGTGGCGTGCAGCGTCTATTCGTACCGGCTGCGACCAATCAAGGCCGGCTGATCCAGGGCGCAATCGCGCTCGTCATCGGCCTACTGATCCTCTTTGCCTGGTCGATCGTGATCGACGTGATCGTCTTCGCGCTCGGTCTTGGCCTGCTGGCGCTCGCGCTCAACCGGATCCTGATCGTGATCTTCTCGCACCGAACGCAGCGCGCCCTCGCCGCCGAACAGCAGACCGCTGTTGGTGCTGGTTCGCCGACCAACACCTAGCGCGTCTCGTCGCTTCCGCTGGGCGTCCGAACCGTCTCGTGTTTGACCGGACAGCGAGGCAGCTGCGCCCTCAAACGCCCGGGTTACCGATTCACCGCAGGTGCTGATAGATTGCCGGGCATGATTGTCGCCGGCATTGTCGGCTCAGACTAGGAGAACGAACATGGCATCGCAAGATACAGCTGCTGGGGACTCGGGTAGCGGGGAGTCCGAACCGCGCCAACGGCGACTCGATCGCCTCGAGGTTTCGATTGCGATCCTGCTCGGAATCGCAGCGATCCTGACCGCATGGTCGACGTTTCAGAGTGCTCAACTCGGCTCAGGCGTCTCGGCGGCCTACAGTGAAGGCATCCGCTCGTCGGATGCGGCCTCGCAGGCGTATAACGACGCTGCGGCTACCGACGTCGCTGACCAAGCGCTATTCCTCGAGTATGCGAAAGCCGAGTTCGCGGGCGACGTCGATGCGGCCACGTACATCCACGACTCGCTGATGACCGAGGAACTCCAGGCCGCGATCGACTGGTGGGACACACAGCCTGATGCGGCGCAGTACGACACGCCATTTACCGAAGACAATCCGAATTGGTCGACAGAGCTGTTCGACGCCGCCGAGGCGCTCGACGTGGAGGCGCAGGCGCAGTTCGATGAAGCGCAGACGAAGGATGGAATCGGCAGTGACTTCGACATCCTGTCGATCATTATTGCCCTCGCTCTTTTCCTCTTTGGCGTCGCAAGTCTCGTCCGACAGGAGCGGATCAAGATCGGCCTTGGCGCGGTCGGTGCCGTCATCTTGGTGTTCTCAATTGTCCGATTGATCCAGCTCGGCAATCCGGCTGGCGTCACTCTAAGCCTGCTCTTCTAAGCGCCGTGGCACGGCAGATCACCACACGCGATCGCCTGCGCTATCGCTTCGAGGCGACGCTATCTCGGGGCACGATCGGCGTGATGGGGTGGCTGGCCGCCGTGACGCTGGTGGTGGTGCTTATCGCCGGGCTGATCATCACACTGCTTGGCCTGCGAACTGCCGACCAAAGCCAGACCAGCTTTGGTGAGGGTGTTTGGACGAGTCTGATGCGCGCGATCGATCCGGGCGCGCTTGGGGCAGATCAGGGTTGGTCGTGGCGGATCGTCGCGTTGTTGGTGACGATTGCTGGCATCTTTGTGTTGTCGACCCTGATCGGCCTAATCGGCGCCGGTATTGATCGCAAACTCGATGAGCTGCGCAAGGGGCGTTCGCTGGTCGTGGAAGAGGGGCACACGCTGATTCTTGGCTGGTCGCCAAAGTTGCATCAGGTCCTCAACGAGATCGAGGTTGCCAACGAGAACCAGCGCAACCCGAGCGTGGTTGTCCTTGCTCCGCGCGACAAGGTCGAGATGGAAGACGAGGTTCGGGCCCGTGCCGGTGGACCGCGCCGCACTCGCGTGATTTGCCGGTCGGGCGACCCATCGGACCCTTCGGACCTTGCACTCGTCCGTCCGATGGAGGCGAAGTCTGTCTTGGTGCTCACCGATGACGAGGCCGGCGACCCACAAACGGTCAAGACCGTGCTGGCCTTGATGGGCTTTGACGCGGGCTTTGAGCACCTCCGTGTCACGGCAGAGTTCTTGGCGGCTGATTCGGCTCAGGCACTCGAACGCGCCACCGGGGGCCGGCTCGGCGTGGTGGTCTCCAGCGATGTGATCTCGCGCATCACCGCTCAGGTCTGCCGACAGGCCGGACTCAGTTTCGTGTTCCAGGACTTGCTCGATTTCGACGGTGATGAGATCTACTTCCAAGCCGAACCGCGGCTGACGGGCCATACGTTTGGTGACTGCCTGACGCTGTACGAATCGTCGGCCGTGATTGGTGTGCGAGCGGCCGACGGTACGGTCACTCTGAGCCCTCCGATGCAGCGTGTCTTTGCCGATGGCGACCAAGTCATCGCGATTTCGGCGGACGACGACACCGTGATGCTCAACGGCGAAATCGTCCCGGGGCAGGCCGCCGCGACAGCCTCAGAGCCACCGCTCGAGTTGAAGGTCGAGCGAACCCTTGTGATCGGCTGGAACGCGATGGCGCCGCTTGTGTTACTCGAATTGGATCGCTACGTGGCGCCCGGTTCGGAGGTGCGCGTACTGTTCGACCCGGCACGGACGGGCATGGCACCGCGCGCCGCTGCGGTGGAAAACATGGCGATCGAGCTCGTCGAGATGGATACGATCAACGGACAGTTGTTGGCCGCCGAAATCGGTCGCAGAGCCTACGACCAGGTGATCATCCTCTGCTACCGCACGGGCGATGTCGCAGACAGTGACGCCCGCACGCTCTTGACGCTCCTGCAGGTGCGACAGGCGACAGAACTAGAGGGCAGCCCAAACCACGGCGTGCGTCTCGTCACCGAACTGCTCGACGTTCGCGATGTCGAATTGGCTCGCATTGCAAACCCCGACGACTTCGTCGTCAGCGAGCGCCTTACGAGTCTCATGCTCGCGCAGTTGTCGGAGAACGCAGACCTCCGTGGTGTCTTCGCCGACCTCTTCGATGCCAAGGGAGTCGAGCTCGTGCTCGTGCCTGCGGCGCGCTACGTCACGACGGGCGAAGAACAGCCCTTCGCCGACGTCGTGGCAGCGGCTCGTCGGCGTGGCCACGTCTGTGTCGGCTACCGCCGTATTGGCGACGATCAGGGCGATGTGACGCTCGGTGGCGGTGTCGTCCTCAATCCGCCGAAAAGCAAGCCCGTCACGTTTAGCGAGGACGACCAGATCCTCGTGCTTGCCTGACTCTGGCAGCGCATGGGCCGACAGGGAATCGAACCCTGACCGAGAGATTAAAAGTCTCCTGCTCGACCTTCGAGCTACCGGCCCGCTGGGAGTGTACGACGGGTCTAGCGGGGAGACGCTAGCTGTAGATGCCCGGCGTCGGCTCGCGAAGGCGAAGCACGGGGATTAGAGCAATCAGCAGTAGCGCCGCCAAGCTGATGCCGACGGCTGGAAAACCAAAGCGGTCAAGCACGAAGCCAGCAGAAATTACCGCTGCGGCACCACAGAGCGCGACGATCTGATCGTTCGTTGCCGTCAGGCGCCCACGCTCCTGTGGCGTCGTCACATCCGCCAAGACCGTCGTACCCGCCACCCAGCTTGCGCACCAGCCGAGTCCGAGCAGGAAAAAGAAGGGGAGGATTGCGATCGAGTCGCCGAGCAGCGACGTGCCCACGGACCCGACGGCAGTGACGAGGATGCCGGCGATCAGCGTGCGGCGTCGCCCGGCCCGGTCGGCCAGCCGGCCAAGCGGTGCGGCCAACCCAAACATGCCGAGGTAGTGGGCGGAGATGAAGATCCCGAGCGCCGCTGGACCCATGCCCTGATTGTTCAGCACGACAGCCGTGACGCCCATCACGCCAACCATGGCAGCCTGGATCAACGTGGAAGCGGTAATCGCAGCTCGTGCAGGTTTCAACTGCAACAGCTCACGGCGGCTGCGAGGCTCGCCGTGCTCGGGCTCGTCGGCTGCACCAGGAAAGTAGTCGCTGAGGTGGCGCGCAACGTCGCGCGGATCGACGGCAATACCGCGCACGAGCATGAGGGCTGCGATCGCAGTGATCGGCACGAGAAACCACGGTGCGGCGCTCTCGTTGAGGCTAAACACTCCGGCGACCAGCACGAGCCCCGAGCCAAGCAGCGGACCGATGATGCTGCCGATCGCGCCGGCCGAGACGACGAGGCCGACGCCGTGGGCTCGCTGCTCGAGTGGGTAGAGGTCGGCGGCAGCCGCGCGGTGCATCATCGCTGGCCCCTGGCCACAGCCGAAGACGATCGTGCCGAGCACAAGCAAGGGATACGACTTCGTCACGATCGCCAGCGCGCAGATGATCGCACCGACGGTGATCAGTGCGAGTCCAGCCGTCAGGACGGGGAGGCGGCCATGGCGATCACTCACGCGACCAGCCACCCACAGCGCGGCCACACTGGACAGGAGAGCGAGACCGACGCTGGTACCTGCCATTCCCGCGTGTCCCGAGAGGTTCGCGGTGGCGACGGCGCCGACGCTGGCGTTGAGGGGAATCGCGGCGCTGATCGCGGCCTGGCCGGCAGCGAGGCGCAGCGTCCACTGCGAAATGCGACGCGGCGTCTGGACTGTCGCCATCAGTTGAGCGACGGATCATCGGGCTGGAGCGCGAAGACCGCGACCGCCCCACCATGGCGACGAAGAACGTTCCGCCAGAGCGTCTCAGGGTCTTCGGTAAAGCAATCGTCGATCTGGGCTTCGACTACCACCCACGCCTCTTCTTCGAGCTCGTCTTCAAGCTGGCCGGCACTCCAACCCGAGTAGCCAGCGAAGACGCGAGCACGAACGAGTGTCGTGGGATCGAGGGTCTCTTCTGCGTCGGCTGGCAGAAAGCCAACGCTGCCAAAAGCGATCGCAGCCGAGCGCTTTCCATCAACAAAGTCACCGAGCGCCATCACTGCCTCGGGTTGGACGGGCCCACCCGAGTGCACGCTGGCGTCTTCGGCCACGAATTCGCTGAGGATTGGTACGGCGCTGGCGACTGTCACTCCGAGCGGGCGATTGA
>Ga0049085_10000501_pt1 | contig 15324 bp, 14 predicted proteins | sample GreLakmeSU08MSRF_FD_66721 | JGI IMG/M metagenome (GOLD analysis project Ga0049085, IMG submission 66721) | Freshwater lentic microbial communities from great Laurentian Lakes, MI, USA - Great Lakes metaG SU08MSRF | ecosystem: Environmental > Aquatic > Freshwater > Lake | place: Great Lakes... | reverse complement strand
ATCGTGCGCTTTGAAGACCAATACGGTCGGGCTTAATTTTTATTTTTTGATTTAATTATTTTTCTGCATTAATTTCCGGCCACCATCGACATCACGGCCATTCGCACGGCAATACCAAACGTTACTTGCTGCAAAATGACCGATTGTGGGCCATCAGCTACAGCCGATTCAATTTCAACACCCCGATTCATTGGGCCGGGATGCATCACGATGGCATCGGGTTTAGCTAAGGCAAGTCGCGCTTGCGTTAGACCAAACTGCTTGAAGAAGGCGTTGCCCTCTGGAACCTGCCCCTCCTCCATGCGCTCTTTCTGAATGCGCAAGGTCATGACGACATCAACTCCTTTTAGGCCTGCCTCCATCTCATGAAAGACTTTGACGCCCAGCATATCTAAATCACTGGGCAATAAACTCTCAGGTCCGATCACGCGAATTTCAGGACAACCTAAAGTAGTTAAGGCATGGATATTCGATTTGGCTACACGGCTATGCACAATGTCACCAATGATGGCGACCTTTAAATTTCGAAAGTCGTGCTTGAAATGGCGCATGGTGTACATATCGAGCAACCCTTGTGTAGGATGCTGGTGGCTACCATCGCCCGCATTAATCACATGCACAAAAGATGGCACATGTTGGGCGATTTCCATTGGCGCCCGTGATACATTGTGGCGCACGACTAAGATATCGGCTTGCATGGCGATTAAGTTATCGATAGTGTCGATGAGACTTTCACCCTTAGCTGTTGAAGAGGTTGAAATATCTAAATTGATGACATCAGCCGATAAGCGATTAGCCGCAATTTCAAAGGTCGTACGGGTGCGGGTAGAGTTTTCAAAAAAGAGATTGAAGACACTCTTGCCGCGGAGTAACGGCACTTTTTTTACTTCGCGGGCAGGGTCGGTAACGCTAACAAATTGCTGAGCGGTATCCAGAATCTGCACAATTTGCTCTTTTGGCATTCCCTCCAAGGTCAGTAAATGCGTCAGCTCACCGGCTGCATTGGTTTGCTTAACTGCTTGTTTCGCTATTGGCTTAACCATGACGCTCTTCAATATGAAAATGAAAATGGCCATCAGCGTCTTTTTCTAACGCTAAAATTTGCTGCTCAGGTAAGTCAATAAACTCGGCTACAAAATCGGCTGCGATTGGAAGCTCGCGCTTGCCGCGATCGGCCAACACCATTAACTCGACTCGCGCTGGGCGTCCAAAATCAAATAATTCATTTAAAGCCGCGCGCACGGTGCGACCAGTTGAAAGCACATCATCAATCAAAATAATATGAGCGCCATTAACTTCAAAGGGTAAATGGGTTGGCATCGAGCTAGCGCTGCGCATTGCGCTTAAGCCTTTCTCGGCATAATCGTCACGATGAAAGGCCACATTAATGACACCAAACTGCGGTAGGGCTAAATCTTTTGCTAAACGCTCGGCCAACCAAGCACCGCCAACGGCTAAGCCAGCCAAAAAAATGGGCTGATTGATTTGGGCAGCGCTTAAGTTAACGCTTGCGCCCTCTAGGTGCGCTTGTAGTTCAACCAATAATTTACGGTATAAGACTTCGGCTTTCATTCTTTCATTTACTTCGCTTTGTAAGGGTTTTCGCGAAAATACTGCTCAAGAATTAAACAGGCTGCATGCGAGTCTAATTGATCTTTAACTTGAACAGATAATTCTGGGTCATTTTCGAGTACTGCTGAGGTATAGCGCTCATCCACCCACGCGACAGGCAGGGCAAAACGGCCCTGCAATTGCTGTCCAAATCGTCGCGCCTTAGCTGTCATGGCGTGTTCAGCGCCATCGGGGTGGGTAGGCAGACCAACTGCTAAACGCTGTGGTTGCCAATCGGCCAACAGCATTTGAATTACCTCAAAGCGTGGGCCCTCTTGGGTTTGCGTAATGACGGGTAAAGCTTGACTGGTTTGGGTGAGGGAGTTTCCAATTGCAATACCAATGCGGCGGGTTCCATAGTCAAAGGCCATCACCGTAATGGCCTCAGGCATGCCCTGCCTCTCCCGATAAATGGGATAAATCAAAACCTAAGGATTTGATGGTGCGCTGATAACGTTCGCCCGATGGGGTATCAAAAATAATATCGACCATGCTTTCACGGGGTAGCGGTACATTGATCCAACCATTTAGGGCAATTTCTTCTTCGAGTTGTCCAGCGCCCCAACCTGCATAACCTAAGGTCAACATAAACTTTTTAGGACCAAGTCCTTGGGCGACTGCTTCAAGAACATCTTTTGAAGTGGTCATCGTTAGTCCACCAGGAATCGAGATCGAGGAGGAGTAGGCTAATTCAGCATCGGGCTCGTGCAATACAAAACCCCGCTCAACTTGCACTGGGCCACCAAAGTAAACCGGTTGATCTAATAAGGGGGCAATTTCTAACTTGAGTTCAATTTTGTCAAACAGACTAGCTAAATCGACTTCAGTAGGTCGGTTGATCACCAACCCCATCGCCCCTCTTTCGGTGTGCTCAAAGAGATAAATAACTGCGCCAGCAAAATTATCATCAACCATGCCAGGCATCGCAATTAAAAACTGATTGGCCAGATGATCTGCTGAATAGGAGTCTGTAGACGCTGGGTCTGAAGCTGAGAAAGCTTGATTAGAGGTACTCATTGACTTTCATTTTAGCAAATCCTAAATCTTTCCGGTAAGCCAATATCCCACTAAACCAACAGTTTCATGTAAAAAATTAGCCCATTGTTGTGCCCCGACGGTCAGATCAAAGCCAGTCCAATCGAGATAACTACGAGTTTGATAGTCAACTGGAAAAGGCAAGACGGTAATGCCTTGCTGCTTAAAAATCTGTGTCGAGCGCAACATGTGACTGGCAGAAGTCAGCAAAATCCAGGGTTGGTTAGCTTCGCCTGCTTCAATCAGTAAGGGCTTTAGTAGTACTGCGTTTTCATAAGTATTGCGCGAGCGCCCTTCAAAATATCCCCGGTGGCTACCTAAGCCCTGCTCTTGAATCAGCTGTTTAAAGGCCTCTGCTTCGGGCATGCCCCGCGGCGACAAGTCCCCCGAACTACCTGTAAAGATATAAGGCAAATTGGGATACAAACGCATTAATTCAAATGCTTTGGTTGCGCGCTCGGCAGCAGAACCTAGGGAAACCTGCTGGCGATCGCTAGTGGTATCGCCATCAATTGCTCCTCCTAAAATAATTAAGCCGCCGACCTTTTCAGGCTGCAGGGTCTTTAAATCAGTGGGTGGAATTGCATTTTCAAGCGCTCTTAAAGGCAGCTCGGACAGGGGTAAATAGCCAATAATAAAAAATCCCATGAGGGTGATTTGCAGGAAGCGTTTGCAAAGCGCATATTTTCTTAAGAGCAAAAATAGCAAGGCAAACAAAACACTGAGCAAAACCAAATTGAGTGGTTCAATGCAAAATTGGGTAATTTTGCTAGCAATAAAAAATAAGGTATCCATAGGCCTTATCTTAGTGCATGCTTAGACGGTCAATGGTAAGGGGCCAAAGGGTATAAGCAAAGAGGTAAATGCATTAACCAAAGGGGCATATGGTTTAACCAAAGCTTGAGATACCTAATTACCCGATTAGCTCTAAGATAAGGGCTATGAGTGATGGATCTTCCCGTAAAGGCCTTGTCTGGTTGCGCCGTGATTTACGCCTCTACGATCATGCGGCACTTAAACATGCTTTAGCTCAGTGTGAAGCAATTTTTGTCTGCTTTGTTTTTGATACTGACATTCTCGACCTGCTGCCTGGGCAACAAAGTAATCGTCAGCTCACCCAAAAATCTACTCGAGTCTCTTCGAAATCTTTCGGGCTAAAATTTGATCGTCGAGTCGACTTTATTTGGCAAAGCTTAGCCGAAATTGATCTTGAATTACGCAATCAGGGCAGTGGCTTAATTGTTCGCCATGGTCAAGCTACTACTGAAATTTCTCAATTGGCTCAAGAACTAGGCGTAAGCGCGGTATTTACTAATCGCGACTACGAGCCTAGTGCAATTGCGCGTGATTCATCTGTGGCACAAGCGCTCGCTAAAAATGAAATTAATTTTTATGATTTTAAAGACCAAGTTATTTTTGAGAAAAAAGAAATTCTAACTAATTCCAATACCGTATTTTCAATTTTTACCCCCTATAAGAATAATTGGTTGCGCAGCTTACGCGAACAGAATTTAGCACCACATGACTGCCTTCCCAGGGCGGGACAATTTGCGCGCCTACCAAAGGCGCTAGATTTAGGCCTGCCCTCATTAGAATCATTGGGCTTTCAGGCTACTGGCCTCGAAAAGTATCTACCAGCGGGCAGTAAAGGTGGGGAATTATTTTTAGAAGATTTTCTAAAGCGCATTGATCAATACCAAATGGGTCGTGATTTTCCAGCCATTAAAGGAGTTAGTTATCTGTCGACGCATCTACGTTTTGGTACGCTGTCAATTCGCGGGCTTGTACGCGAAGCCCACCGTCGCATGCTGGCAGGCAGCTTGGGGGCAACGACTTGGCTGGGCGAACTAATTTGGCGTGATTTTTATTTTATGATCTTAGCTAATCATCCGCGCCTTGCCAATGGCGCAGCTTTTAAGCCAGATTATGACAAGATAGTCTGGGAAGATGGGGCTCACGCGCAAAAATTATTTACTGCTTGGTGTGAAGGTAAAACTGGCTATCCATTGGTTGATGCAGCTATGCACCAACTCAATCAAAGTGGCTATATGCATAACCGTTTACGCATGGTGGTGGCAAGTTTTCTTACCAAAGATTTAGGGCTCGATTGGCGCTGGGGAGAAGCTTACTTTGCTGCTCACTTAACTGATTTTGAATTAGCTTCTAATAATGGTGGCTGGCAATGGGCCTCATCATCGGGCTGCGACTCGCAACCCTATTTTAGAATTTTTAATCCAATTACTCAATCGGAGCGCTTTGATGCACAAGGTAACTTTATTCGGCGCTACTTACCAGCATTGGCTAAACTCTCGAATAAATCGATTCATGCGCCTTGGTTAGCCGGACACCTTGAACTTGAAGCAGCAGAAATTTTGCTTGGTCGCGATTACCCAGAACCCATTATTGATCATGATGTCGCCAGAAAAAATACCTTAATTCGTTATAGCGTAGTAAAAAAAATTACCGCGTAAGACTTTCACATTAAATCATTAGAATAGCGCTATGACTAAAATTTATGCCGTCGGCGATTTACAAGGATGCTCTGCTCAACTCGATGAGTTGGTTAGCATCATGCCTGAGCATGCCAAACTCATTTGCTTAGGTGATTTAGTCAACCGTGGCCCAGACTCGCTGGGTACTTTACGGCGACTCAAGTCATGGCAAGAGGCTGGAAAGGTGGAATGTATTTTAGGCAACCATGATCTCAACCTATTAGCGCGTGATGCTGGACTGCGTGGACCTAAGGCGCTCGATACCCTCGATGACATACTGAATGCCCCCGATCGAGCTGAACTAATTAATTGGCTGCGCTTTCGCCCCATGGCTCTCAGTAACGGCAAAGCCTTATTTGTCCATGCAGGCGTCTTGCCGCAATGGGATTTACAACAAACCCTAGAATGCGCTCATGAAGTAGAAAAAGCCCTGCGCAAAAAAAATAATCGCGATTTTTTAGCTAACATGTATGGCAATACCCCTAATCAATGGAAGCCATCTCTTAAAGGGGTTGATCGCCTACGGGTGATGACTAATGCTTTTACCCGTTTGCGTTTTTGTACCCCACAAGGGCAAATGGAATTTGATAGTAGTGAAGGGGTTGCTACCCCGCCTTTGGGTTGCATGCCCTGGTTTAATGTACCCCACCGTAAAACCCGTAATATTCAAATCTTTTTTGGTCATTGGTCAACCTTAGGCTTGCTAGCGCGCAAAAATGCAATTTGCCTTGATACAGGTTGTGTTTGGGGTGGCAAACTAACTGCAGCAGAAATTCAAAGTAAAGGTACAAAGCTCGACTTGCTTACTGTAGACGGCTACGATCACCCGCTGAGAATGTAATGCGCTTAAGCGCTTACAGAGTCTGCATGGCTTTATCGGTAGCTACTACAATTTCATCAATGACCGCATTGTCATGTGCTATTGACGTAAAGCCAGCCTCATAGGCTGATGGCGCTAAGTACACCCCAGCATTTAACATCCCATGAAAAAATTGTTTAAATTGGTCGAGGTTAGTTTGTGTTACAGCTGTATAGGAAGTAGGTACTTCGCTCGCAAAATAAATTCCGAACATGCCGCCAACACTATCTACCGCCAAAGGAATGGCGTGTTTTTGTGCGACCGCTTTTATGCCTGTCATTAGCTTCGTGGTCTGCGTGCTCAAGCAATCAAAAAACCCAGCGCGAGAAATAATTTCTAGGGTCTTTAAGCCCGCCGCTACCGCCACAGGATTACCCGATAAGGTGCCCGCCTGATACACATTACCTAGGGGGGCCAGTTTTACCATGATGTCTTTTTTACCGCCAAACGCAGCCATGGGCATGCCACCGCCCATTACCTTACCTAAGCAGGTGAGATCGGGAGTAATTCCTTGTAAGGATTGTGCTCCGCCAAGTGCCACACGAAACCCCGTCATGACTTCGTCGTAAATTAATACGCTGCCATATTGCTGGGTTAAATTACGCACTGCTGTTAAAAATTCTGCTGCCGGTCGAATTAAATTCATATTGCCAGCAATGGGCTCTAAGATTACTGCGGCAATCGCATCACCATGACGTCGAAAGGCTTCTTGTAAAGCTGGGCTATCGTTATACGGCAAGACTAAAGTGTGCTTGACGACATCTTGTGGAACGCCGCTAGAAGATGGTGCATTTTGAGTTGAATCGGCAAAGGTTAATAAGCCTGAGCCCGCTTTAACTAAAAGGCTATCGGCATGACCGTGATAGCAGCCTTCAAATTTGATGATTAGATCGCGACCAGTAAAACCCCGTGCTAGACGCAAGGCGCTCATGGTGGCTTCGGTACCACTGGAAACCATTCGCAATTGCTCGATACTGGGTACAAGCTCACAAATACGCTCAGCCAATTCAATTTCGCCAAGCGTGGGAGCGCCATAACTAAAGCCTGTAGCTGCAGCTTTTTGTACTGCTTCGACCACCTCTGGATGAGCATGGCCGGCAATCATCGGGCCCCAAGACATGATTAGATCAATATATTTTTTGCCATCGGCATCCCAAAAATATGGCCCCAAGGCTTTTTGAATAAAGCGTGGCGTGCCACCGACTTGCCGAAATGCCCTCACGGGCGAATTGACTCCACCAGGGATAGTTTTTTGTGCCCGCTCAAATAGAATTTCGTTTTGTGCCATTAAATTGCCATCATCTCAAAATCATCTTTACGAGCGCCGCATTCTGGGCAAGTCCAGTTCATCGGAATATCTTTCCAAAGGGTGCCAGCAGCAATGCCATCGTCTGGCAAGCCGGCGGCTTCGTCATACACCCAACCACAAATAAGGCACATATAGGTTTTCAATTCCATCTTCTCCAAGTACTTGTGAACAATGCGATTTCTTTTTTGGATTACCGCGGGATTAGTCTTTAGTAGCTACCAAAATGCTTTACGGCGGATTCATTTTAAAACGAAATAAGCGGCACTCGAGGGGGCCATTAAATAAAGGGGTGCGGCGTGACTCTTTGATGCGTAATTGGCCAGGTAAGGCCATATCAGCAGTTAGAACAAACACATCCCAGCCCCCAAAATCATCTTTTAAGTGCCGTCCAAATTGCTGCAAGAATAGTGCGAATTGGGGATCTAATTCAGCTTGGGCTTGTAAGGCTTTAAGTGATTCACGACTCGAGCGCTTAGCGCCTTGTCGGCCAGTTTCGGTATTCGCTGCATAGTAGTCGTTGCTGTCATCGTAAGACTCGCCACCGCCATCGCCCCGACCACCCTGAATCGCCAGACGCTCACCGTAAGGGGGGTTTAATAACATCAGCGGTTCGCCGACCATTCCTAGCGTCGCTGGAGGCTTACTCATCAAAGCATCAACCTGACGCACACTGGGTAATCCTGGTAAGTGAGCACGTTGCCAATTACCTTTACACATACTGATCAGTTGCTCATTGATATCACTACCGCTAATCAATAAGCTTTGCGCGTTAGGAAAGCGTTTTTGGCCTTCTGCCATTTGCGCTAAAGCAGCTTGACAAATATTTTCCCAATGCTGTAATTCATTTTGCATCAAAAATGGTTTCAAACGCTGAAAACCAAAACCATGCTCAGCATTAACTAGAGGGCGATAAGCTAAGCGGCTCGGCGGCGGCGTCACTTTGCCTTGTCGTTCATATAAGCCCGCACGAATTCCCCCAGCCGGCACACTTAATGAGACTTGTGCAGCTTCAATTAAAAAGGTGCCGCTACCGCACATCGGATCAAATAAGGTTTGCCCTGCCTGCCAGCCAGTAAGACTTAGGATACCTGCTGCCAAGTTTTCTTTTAAGGGAGCCTCACCTTTTTCATCGCGCCAGCCTCTTTTAAATAATGCTTCTCCTGAGGTATCGAGATAAACAGTTAGCTGGGTAGCAGTTAAATGTGCTTGAACCCGTACATTCGGAAATGCCGTATCAATATTTGGGCGGTCGCCGCTGACTTCACGCATGCGATCGACAATCGCATCTTTAATTCGTAGGGTGGCGAAATTTAAACTTTTTAAGGGCGAACGATGCGCTGTTACATCAACCCGTAAAGTTTGTTGCGCACTAAACCAATCTTCCCAAGCTAAGGCACGAGTTAAGCGATATAAGTCATCCTCTTGGCGATAACTCGCTTCAGCAAGTTGTAGCAATACCCGACTAGCAATGCGCGAATGTAAGTTTAAGATCATCGCACCAGCTAAAGGCGCAGCTAAACCAACCCCGCCAGTTGGGCTTGTTGGGCTTGGATCAATTAACCATTTTCCCAATGCTTGGGCTGCAGGCATTTGAGCAATTGCATTTAACTCTTGGGTTAAGACGCCCTCAAGACCGCCTGGGCAAACTACGAAAAATCGCATGGGTATCGCATTAAATAATGTCTAACTTAAAAAGGTTTAATAACAACTAGTGCAACCACAATAATTAATAAAATCACTGGCGCCTCATTAAACCAACGGTACCATTGATGCGAATGGGTATTGGTGCGCAAACGAAACTGTTTTAATAATTTTCCGCAGGCATGGTGATAGCCCAAAATAATTAAAACAAAGAAAAATTTAAGATTCATCCACGTCATACCAGCACCAATGCCAAAATAAAACCAGAGTAATAAGCCCAAAATAACCGCTGGGATCATCAAAATCGTGATAAATCGATAGAGGCGCCCCGCCATACCCAATAAGCGTTCATAGGAAGTAGGATCAGCTTCGCTCGCTAAATTAACAAAGATACGGGGTAAATAAAAAAGACCTGCAAACCATGAAGTAATTAAAACGATATGGAATGTTTTAGTCCAAAGATAAGCGCTCCCCATATGCTCTTAACTACGAATTTCGCCATGACCCATCACCACATACTTTAGTGATGTAAGGCCATCAAGGCCAACTGGTCCGCGCGCATGCAGTTTGTCATTCGAAATACCAATTTCTGCACCAAGACCAAACTCAAAGCCATCAGCAAAGCGAGTGCTGGTATTAACCATCACACTTGCGCTATCAACTTCGCGTAAGAAGCGTTGGGCATGAGCCTCATTTTGCGTGAGAATGGCATCGGTATGCTTACTACCATAGTGCTCAATATGCTCGATCGCTTCATCCAAGTTGGCTACCGTTTTAATCGACAAAATAGGAGCTAGATATTCGGTATGCCAATCTTCCTCTTGGGCATCAACTAAATTTTTAAAATTTGCTGCTTCAAGGGTTCGGCGGGTGGCTGCATCAACCCGCAGCTCGACGCCCTTGGTTTGATAAATACGACATAAATTAGGCAAAACTTGAGGGGCGATGGTGGCATTCACTAACAATGACTCCATGGTATTGCAAGGGGCATAGCGTTGTGTCTTGGCGTTATCGCAAACCCGTACCGCCAACTCGAGATCGGCATCGGCATCAATGTAAATGTGACAAATACCATCAAGGTGTTTAATCATTGGCACTCTAGCCTCGGCCATTAAGCGGGCAATTAAACTCTTGCCGCCGCGCGGCACAATCACATCGATATATTCATTCATGGTGATCATTTCACCCACTGCACTACGATCGGTTGTGCTCACTACTTGTACCGCATCGGCTGGCAAGTGCGCGGCACTTAAACCTTGTTGAATTAAGCCAGCTAAAAAAGTATTAGATTCAATTGCCTCAGAACCCCCACGCAAAATCACCGCATTACCTGCCTTTAAACAAAGTGCTGCGGCATCAATCGTGACATTCGGACGGGACTCATAAATTATGCCAATCACCCCTAAAGGTACACGCATTTGCCCCACTTCAATACCTGAAGCCTGTTTTTTAAAAGGGGTAATACTACCAATAGGATCACTCAAGGTGATAATTTGCTCTAACCCAAGCGCCATGGTTTCGATTGATTTTTCACTCATGGTTAAGCGATCAATAAAAGCGGCATTGTGACCATTTTTTTGCGCACGCACGATATCTAGCCGATTAGCCGTACAAATAGCCAGCACTTGCTGACGAATGGTTTTGGCAATTTCAGCCAGAGCCTGATTTTTTTGGGCCGTACTTGCCCGCGCCATGACCCGCGCAGCAGTGCGAGCGCGCTGGCCAATTGCCTGCATCGTGGCTCGAATGGTTTCTTGGGGTATTGCGCTTGCGTGCACACTGGCCTCTTTTTAGCTGCTAATTTTCTTTAATACCCTAATTATTAACTATCTGGCATGCGCAGCCAAAATTGGGCTTAACGCAGCAAATTACCGACTAGGCGCAAACCATCCCAAGGGTCGGCTGGTAATTCCGCAGCCGAGAGCCCTTTGGCCTGTCGATCAAGCCCAGCAGCAACCTGTATAGCGCGCCGTAGGGCATGAGTGCCAATGCGGCGCAATGCAGCGGGGTAGAGTTTTTCTCGTGGACCCCAAATACGATAGGTTTTCAATAATTGTTGAACCGACTCACCGTTCTCGGTAGCTGCCTTTAACTTCGCCAGCAAACGTAATTCTTCAGTTACGCTCCATAAAATTAGAGGCAAAGGCTCTCCCTCACCCTTTAAGCCATCGAGCATGCGATTAAGGCGTGCTAAATCACCTGCCAACAGCGCTGCACTTAATTCAAAAATATCGTAACGAGCCACCTTCAAAATAGCCACGCGTATTTCTGCTTCGCTTAATTGGCCTTGGGGATACAACAAACCTAACTTCTGAATTTCTTGATGTGCAGCAATTAAATTTCCTTCGAGTTGTTCGACCATAAACGCTAAAGCGCGCTGGCCAGCAGGCCCTGCTTCGACCGTTTGGCCTTGATTTTTTAAACGGCCTGCGATCCAATGAGGTAAATGGGTGCGCTCAAGTGTGTCGATTTGTACTGCCATACCAACTGCATCGAGTGCAGTAAACCAAGTCGCTGTTTTGGTTTTTGCATCGATTCTTGGCAAAACAAGGCACACTACTGTATCGGGAAATTCACCCCTATTTTTTTGCGCATCAATTTGAGCGGCAAATTGTTTTAAGGCTTCTGCGCCATCGCGTCCAGGTTTACCGCTTGGAATGCGTAACTCAAGCCAGAGCTTATCGCCAAATAAAGACATGGTTTGCCCAACGCTAAGTAAATTTCCCCAATCGAAACCACGCTCGTGCATGAGAACTTCGCGCTCGGTATAGCCAAGCTTTTTTGCTGCTGCGCGCAATTGATCCATTGCTTCCATGACTAATAGCGGCTCATCTCCGGAGAGCACATATAAACTCTGTATATTAGTTTGATTACGTCCCGTGACATTTGTGGATTCGCCTGCTACTAAGCCACTAATATGCGCAGACAAGACATCCATTTTGATCATACCAAGGACTACTCTTAGGGCTTGGTTGGCGTAACAGGAGCAGCTGGACTTGCTGGCGCTGCGGGTGAACTCACCGCTGGAGCTGCAACTGGTGGTTGCAGCATGCGTGCTGAAGCAGCAACTCGACGGAGCATCTGCAAGGCTAGATCACGGCGCATTAACTGTAAAAACTGTTGTTGTTGGAAATCGGCTGATAAAACAGTTGACACTGTGAAATCCATATCACGTGTGACATAAATTTCTGCTTCAGGAACAATTTCTGCGCCAGTAGGTTCAAAAGCCCTAAAATTTACCCGAGTTGTCAGGCGATACGCGGTAATCTGCCCAGTAGCGTTATAAGTCAAAATATCGCGTGAGTTGAGTTCGCTCACAATTTCTAAAATTAAATCGGCATCACGCGCATTGTTTACGATTTTGGCGTTGCTGCCAGTAGTAATTGCAGTTTCTAAATCGGCACGTAGACCGGGTGAAACTGGGCCGCTGATATAAATGGCTTTAAAGGGCAGGTTGACCGCCCCACGAATCTGAAAACCGCACGCGCCTAAGCCAAATAGGCTTGTGCCAAGCAAAACCGGAGTACCCAATAAAAGACTCAGGGCTTGGCGACGCATTAGTTGGGTCATAATCTTCATCCTAATTGACATTATCAGCGCTAAGCAACAATGTTTACTAAACGGCCTGGAACCACAATAATTTTTTTCGCCGGCCTACCATTTAAGATGCGTACCGCCACATCAGTCTCTAGAGCGGCGGCTTCAATTTCTGCCTTACTTGCATTGACTGCCACCCGAATTTCTCCGCGGTGCTTGCCATTAATTTGTAGCACCAAAATAGTCTCAGTTTGAATTAAGGCGCTTTCATCTACTGTTGGCCAAAGAGCATCTAAGATTACGCCATGAACCTTGGCATAAGCCAACTGTTGCCACAAGACATGCGTGAGATGCGGCACAATCGGATAAAGAATTTTTAAGAGTATTTCTAAGCATTCTGCAATAACACGCGGACTTAGTTGATTTTGTGCAGTGTTACTTTTAATTGGCTCAAGTAAATTGAGCATCTTCATTGCTGCCGAAACTACCGTATTGTATTGACGCCGTTGGTAATCAAAATGGGCTTGCTTTAAGATAGTGTGAATTTCTCGCCGCAACGCTATCTCTGCTGCCGTGTAGGGCTGTTTCTTTACCTCGGCTTGAGTAAGATTATTGACTGCTGCAATACTACTAGCTTGACTATTAGCATAAAGCCATAAGCGCCGTAAGAAACGGGCTGCGCCTTCGACACCTGCCCCCGACCATTCTAGTTGTTGCTCGGGAGGTGCGGCAAAAATCGTGAATAAACGTGCGGTATCGGCTCCGTACTGATCAATCAAGGCTTGTGGGTCGACCCCGTTATTTTTACTCTTGGCCATTTTCTCAATGCCGCCAATGACGACCGAAGTAGCTACCTGAGTAATTGACTCAGCTGATTCGACGCTGGTTTTTAAGCGTGCGCCCGTGGGTCGCCCTTTAACATCAAGGGTTAATTCAACATCAGCTGGATTGCGCCAAATCTTTTTACCTGCTGCATCTTCGGTGTAATAAGTTTCATTTAAGACCATACCTTGGGTCAATAAATTTTGAAAGGGTTCGGCAAATTCTATTAAGCCCAAATCGCGCATCACCATCGTCCAAAAACGTGCATAGAGTAAATGTAAGATCGCATGCTCGATGCCGCCTATGTATTGATCCATGGGCATCCAATATGCAGTGCGTTCATCAACCATAGTTGTTGCATTGGGGCTGGCATACCGCATGAAATACCAAGAAGAATCGACAAAGGTATCCATCGTGTCGGTTTCTCTCCGGGCCGGCTTACCGCACTTGGGGCAAGTAACCGCTAAAAAAGAACTGTGTTTATTAAGTGGATTACCACTGCCATCGGGTACACAATCTTCTGGCAATACTACGGGTAAGTCGGCTTCTGGCACAGGCACTGCACCACATCCTGGATGCTGCTCATCACCACAATGAATAATGGGAATGGGAGTGCCCCAATACCGCTGCCGCGAAATACCCCAGTCACGCAAACGGTAGGTAGTCTTCATTTCGCCTAGGCCTTTTGCCGCTAAATCGGCTACTACTGCTTCAACCGCCTGTGCATAAGTCATCCCGTCATATTTGCCGCTATTAAAACAAACAATGTCGTCCTTTTGCGCATACCAATCTTGCCAATGGCTTAAATTAAAAAGTGTTGAAGGTGTTTTTAAAGCAATCACTTGTTTAATAGGTAATTGGTACTTCAAGGCAAAGGCAAAGTCGCGCTCATCATGTGCGGGTACGCCCATGACTGCGCCATCGCCATAACTCATCAATACATAATTACCAACCCATAGGGGAATGGGTTCATGCGTGAGAGGATGGGTGACATACAAGCCAGTAAACATGCCCTCTTTTTCTTGAGTTGCTAATTCGGCTTCAATGACACTACCTTTTTTACATTTTTCAATAAAGGCTGCTAATGCAGGATTATTTTTGGCCGCCATAGTTGCCAAAGGATGCTCTGCAGCAACCGCACAAAAGGTGACGCCCATAATGGTGTCGGCACGGGTGGTGTACACATACAATTTGCCACCCAAAATTGGCTGATGGTCTGCGTCGGTAATTTCATGCAAGAAAGCAAACCTTACGCCGTGACTCTTTCCGATCCAATTTTCTTGCATGGTTTTGACACGTGCAGGCCACCCCAAATCATCAAGACCACTTAGCAGTTGATCGGCATAGGCTGTGATATTGAGGTAATAACCAGGGATTTCGCGTTTCTCAACCAATGCGCCAGAACGCCAGCCACGGCCATCAATCACTTGCTCATTAGCCAATACAGTTTGGTCGACTGGATCCCAATTAACAATTTGGGTTTTACGATAAGCAATGCCTTTTTCGAGCATCTTTAAAAATAACCATTGGTTCCAACGGTAATAGTCTGGTTGACAAGTAGCTAATTCGCGCGACCAATCAATTGCTAAGCCCATCGCTACCATTTGCTTTTTCATATAAGCAATGTTTTCCATGGTCCACTTCGCTGGTGGCACATTATTTTGCATTGCTGCGTTTTCAGCGGGCATCCCAAATGCATCCCAGCCCATTGGCATTAAGACGTTGTAGCCTTGCATGCGTAACTGACGCGCTAACACATCATTAATGGTGTAGTTACGCACATGGCCCATATGTAATTTGCCAGATGGGTAAGGCAACATTGAACAGGCGTAGAACTTTGGCTTTGCTTGCCCAGTAGCATTGAGAGCGTGTTCAGTTATGACGTACGCGTTACTAGCATCCCAATCGGCTTGAGCAGCGGCCTCAATAGCGCGGTAATCATAATCCTGACTCATTGTGTGCGGCTTTTATATCCCTAATACATCTTGCATATTAAATAAGCCATGGGTTTGGGTTTG
>Ga0049085_10000500_pt1 | contig 15333 bp, 13 predicted proteins | sample GreLakmeSU08MSRF_FD_66721 | JGI IMG/M metagenome (GOLD analysis project Ga0049085, IMG submission 66721) | Freshwater lentic microbial communities from great Laurentian Lakes, MI, USA - Great Lakes metaG SU08MSRF | ecosystem: Environmental > Aquatic > Freshwater > Lake | place: Great Lakes... | reverse complement strand
TCAACGGATCATTTGCAAATGCCTTTCGCAGATCAGCACTCAACCCAAATGCACCAGTTTGCCAAGCATTAGAGAGTGCAACCACGTGATCAATTTGCACTTCCAAACTTGTAACGTTTCGGCGAATTACCTTCTGAAACTATTCGTAGGTAATTAATTTTTAAGTCGCTTATAAAGACTGCTGGTCAACTGCAACAGCGCGATAAATTGCATTGCCACCCAGATAATTGAGATTGCAGCAACGAGCTCAAAGTTCTGAAGCGCTTTAGGCTTTTGCGCACACCCCTTCTCGCTGATAGGGTCTGCGATGCGTTCGAAGTTCCCCCTTTGAATGAGCTCGGGTTGTTAGCTCAGTTGGTAGAGCAGGTGACTCTTAATCACCGGGTCGGGGGTTCGAGTCCCTCACAACCCACTTATAAGCGTAAGTGGCTCTGAAGAATTACTCACTTTTAGTCGATGACTTGGTGAGTATGAATCACCACGTAGGCTGTGGGCGTGATTTTTTTAAGCATAAATTCTTTGCCGACTGCTAATTGCGCCCCAGGTTCTCGAACTACCAATGTGCTGGCAACTGCACTGGCGCTGTCGGCTATTGCCGATAGGTCGCTGAGTACCTGGTTCACACAGCCGCAGATATTGCAAAAAACTCGAGGCGGCACTGAAACTTTATTACAAACTGAGCACGTACTGCCCAAGAAAGACATTAAATGACCTCCAACGCAATGACATTGGCGCACATTCCATATCTGTAGCCAACCATTCCATACCCAGATACCAGACCAGTGCGGTAACCTATGTTCGGATCTCTTCTAAAAGTGTTAATAACTTCATAGACACCATGTAATCCGGCTCCGGTTCCACTCTGCCCAGCTGACAATTGGCCACCGGAAGAATTAATTCTGACTTTTGGATTAGTTATTAAAGTATCTAGGCTTGCAGAAGCGATTTTTGGATCTATTAACCCCAAATCTATCAATTGCGCGATCACGATTGCTGGATAATCATCATAAACTGAAAGAACTTCCAGGCGTTCAATATCAATATTATTTCGCTCGAGAAAGGGCTTGGCAATTTCTGAAAGACCTGTGGTAGTTCCGTCTCCTTCATGGTTATCAAAATTATGATTAGCTGCGATATCAACTATTCGGGCAGAATGGTTAGGTTTCGGTTTTCCACTTGAAAGAACCAACGCATTAGCACCACTACCTACAGGAACACAATCAAACATTCCAAGCGGCGTCGCTACCGACGGTGCGTTTAAATATTGTTCGATTGTTAAGGGTTCAGTAAATAAGGCATTAGGATTAGAAGCTGCCCATTCTCTCTGGCGGCATACTATTTTTCCGTAGTCTGCCTTTGTTATATCTAACTTGGCCATTTGCAGCGAGGTAAGCATTGCAAATAATGGGTTAGGTCCCTTTACTCCGATTTGAGTTAAGAACTCTTGGGTATTTCGATTGTAATTCTCGATCAGATTTGTAAATTCATCTTGATGGAATACATCTCCAGCCACGATTAAAATGTTCTTGGCATCGCCCGTGAGAATTGCGGCACGTGCGTGCTGCAACATATCTATGCCGGATGATCCGCCCGTACTACCATCCATAATCCAATTAACTTTCAGACCAAATTTCAAGGCCACATCGATCGCTTGGTCAGGCTTTAAAGTGAAGGATGAAACGGCCAGACCATCTATTTCGTGCAGTGACAACCCAGAATCTGCAATCGCTAGCTTTGTTGCTTCGCCCAAAGCATCAATTGTGGAATAAGAAGGATCAGGTCTTCTGACGTATTGGCTCTGCCCAATACCCAGGATCAAAACATCCTCATCATCTTTTAACAACATATCCAGCTTTCTGAGAATCCCAAGAAGTGGCTTGAACTCCGCGTTGGCGAAGTTCGGCTTTTCGAATTTTCCCAGTTTCTGTTAAGGGAAGATTATCAACAAATTCTATATAACGCGGTAGCGCAAAGTACGGCAAAATTTCGGCGCAACCATCCAGAATAACTTCTGGAAAAGTTTTAACGCCTTTCGTAGGAACAATAAAGACCATAATTTCGTCTTCGCCTAATTCAGATGGAACAGCAATGGCGGCCGCTACAGATACACATGGTAAAGATTGCAGCGCCTGCTCAACTTCCCACGCTGAAATATTTTCACCCCGTCTGCGAATCACGTCTTTGATTCGATCGACAAATTTATACCAGCCAGCTTCGCAAACAACCCGGTCGCCAGAATAGAACCATTCGCCACGCCAAGATTTTTTTGTCTCTTCTTCCTGACGCCAATAACCCATAGCAAATGCAAAGGGAAGGTGGGTGCGCATCACAAGCTCCCCAGGTGTGCCATCAGGAACTTGGTTGCCAGCGTCATCAACTACCTGAGCTTCGAAACCAGGTAAAACTTTGCCCATAAAACCGATGCGCTGATCTTTGCCATCTGGCCCAATCGTCGCATTTGTCTCCGTCATTCCATGTGCCTCGACGAGTCGAACCCCATGACGCGCTTCAAAAGCAGGAATTACGGGGATGGGGGTGCCTGGAGCAAGAATATTCTTTAGTTTATGGGTGCGATCCAGCGAGGATTCTGGGGCTGTCATTAACATAGAAAGCATTGCGCCGAGTAAATAGGTAATGGTTGATTCCGTTTCGACCATAGTGGACCAGAACCTGGAAACAGAAAAACGAGGACCCAGTTGGAAACGTGCGCCATGAATCAAACATTGCATTAAAGCGTTTAAGGCATTTGTATGAAATAGCGGGAGACAGGTGTAGACCTTGTCAGCGCTATGTATCTCAAGAATTCCACCAACAATTTCACCCCAATGAATAAATTGAGCATTTGGGCAGATGACGCCCTTTGGGAAGCTGGTCGTCCCAGATGTGAAAAGAATGGCCAACGTAGTATCGGGAGAACTATTCGGAGCAGTATATTTTTTGCCTTCAAAACTTTTGGCTACTTGGTTCATATCACTAGCGAGATCGCGGATTACTAGTTTTTTAGAAATGCTTGAATAGTTCACCCATTTATTGGCAACTGCCTCATGAGTAAATATTAACTTCGGCTCCACGGTAGAAACGAAGTGCCTTACTTGCTCATCACTGGAAATCGGATTTATCGGTACAAAGATTGCTTTCAGCCACGAACAAGCAAGGAATAGTTGGAGTATGTCAATAGAATTTTCAGATGCAACCATGACTCGATCACCAGCTACAATCCCAAGGTCGCTCAGAAAGGTGGCAGTGTCACTGGCTAGCGCCGGTAAATCCCGATAATGGTAAGTGATAACACCATCCGTAATCGCCGCAGAATCAGAAAAATGTGCGGCTCCCGCGATAAGCAATTGTGGAAGTGTGCGCGCATCTCCGACTAGAGCAATCGGGGGGAACGTTCCTGGATTGCCCACTTATTTAGCGCTCCTGTCATACTCACTACACAGATACTGAACACCTTTTTCGATCCACTCCGAGCCGACCCAGGTCGGAAGCCCTGCTTTTGCCAAAGCTTCTACTTCTGAAATCACTTGGGCTTCTTCTATTCCAGCCTTTTTGCGAGTCCAGACTTCACCTAGATTTTGTGGATCAGTAAATTCGCTAATTTCATATGAATTAGCTCCCAAAAGAATTATTGCTTGAGACTTCAACTACGAACCTTCAGTTAAAAAATCCTGAATTGCTCGGTCAGTTGATTGTGAAAAACTTGGGCCGCGGCTTGGTGTTAGTCCTTGATTTTTCTGTAAATTTAACGACATCTCAGCCCAACCCAAAGTTATAGGTGTACATGGGATAACAGGAATACCATCAACGCTAAAGCCCATTTTATCGGTGGTAAGTAATCCAAATAACCCGCCTGCTGGGACTAAGATATCGGCCCCAACTTTTATTAATTCACGAGCTGACTCGAAAAACTTTGCAACTATTCGTTCGTATGCGCTTGTGTCGCCTTCAAAAGCCGATGCAAAATCTGCCACTTGAAAATTAATTCCCTTGATCCCGGCCAATCTCCCTAAAAGGCTGTACCGCTCCATCTGCTCCAAGTGAATTACTTCAAAGGCATCGTCGAGTGAAATCAATCCAATTCTTCGACCTAAATGTGAAGCCCACAAAAGAGTTGCCTCACCCATTCCTGTAATCGGAATATTGCACGATGCCCGTGCTTCATAGAGACCCGATTCTTGAAAATGACCAATAACGAAGGCGCTGCAGCCCTCCTGTTCGGCTTGAATGGCATTTCTTACAACCGTCTGAGCACACCTAAATTCCTGTAACCGCCCAAAATCTCTTGCTGGTGGAAACATTTCTACGATCTCAACCTGGTTTCCAGGGGCAGCAATTGAATTCAAATAAATATGTAAACGATCTATGTAAGGTTTATTTATTTCACTATTTACAAAACTTTGCCAACGAATAATCATGAGACCCCTTTTAAGAACTGTGTCACGGCTGCAGCAACTTCTTCAGGATACATCTCCATTAATGGCACCATGCCTTGTTGAATGATGATTTTTTCAACCCTAACTGAGTTCGTTAAGTGGAGACAAATCGTATCCACTTGCGGATAGGAGTAGGGATCTTTTCCAGAACCAATTACTAAAGTAGGACATACAACTTTTGATATTTTATTCTCAATGACGTATCGAGCACAAGCAAGATGGCCTTCGACTGGGTCCAGACCAAAATTCAGAGCGTCATGGATAAAGCGATTGAGTAAATCTGGGCGTGATTGCGGGTAAAGCGGAGCACGCTTGGCCCAGAATTCAACTAGGTGCGAACCGTCATCATGAATTTCAGCATCATCAACTCCTTCACCATCTTTATGGGTTTGACGATATTTTTCATCCGTAAACGGAAGCGAAGAGATAATCAGATTCTCGACCAGATCTTGTTGTGTGGCCGCTACTTCTAACGCAACAAGACTTCCAGTGTGGTGTCCTAGCAAGTTAATTCGGGAAAGCCGCAGCGCAGCCATGAGCGCAACCACACCTTCGGCATATTTTTCAATTGAATGCGGGCTCGGAAATTTTGCGCTTCGACCAAACCCATACATATCCATCGCAATAACTCGGTTGTTACCTGATAGTAGTGGAATCAATTCTCTAAATTCATCGACGGAACGAGGTGTTTGGTGCAAGAGGAGTATTGGTTTCCCCTTACCGAGCTCGACATAATGCAACTGGCCCAGGCTTGTTTCAACGTAGTGGCTCTTAAAGGCGCTCAAGCTCGACTGCATAAAGGCAATCTAATTGAAGAAACCTAACTTGTCTTGCAGAAAGGATTAAAAATATATTTGGAAAACCCTTGTAACGACAGACTTCTACCCATAAATTAAGCGAATTCATTCTAGCAAGGGAGTAAAGATGTCAGAGACTCGCAGCACGCTCAAACCTAACTCGATTGGCTTATCTCAAGTTGTATTTCAGTCTGTCACCCACATGGCTCCTGCAGTGTCATTGGCCTTTACCGTTCTGGTTGCTGCTGGTTTCGTCGGGCCTACTCTTCCTCTTGTAATGATTCTTTCGCTAATAGCGATGGTTCCTGTTGCCTTAAGCATTGGACAGCTGGCAAAAGAAGTCCCTTCGGCTGGAGGGCTCTATGGTTACGCTTCCGCTGGACTAGGTAAGCACGTTGGATTCCTAGTCGGTTGGCTTCTTCTTTTAATCGAACCCCTCGTTACGCCGTTACTCCTTCTACTCTCATCCTTTATTGTTGGTGATTTTTTTAATACCTATTTCGGAGTCAATCTTCATTGGATCGCTTGGGTATTTATTACTGCTTTAGTTTTCTTAGTTTTAACTTTTAAAGATGTTAAGTTTTCATTAGGCGCGACGTTAGTTCTAGGATTTTATGAAATTGTGCTATTTCTTGTTTTTGCCGCTTTCGTAGTTTTGAAGGTAGGTAGTGAGAACACCATGGCGGTATTTAACCCAGAAAATTCTGTAATGGGTACAAATGGCCTATTTAAAGGTGTTGTATTGGCAATTACCGCACTTCTCGGATATGAATGTGCAGCAGCCTTCGGCGAAGAAGCCAAGGATCCAAAACGAACAATTCCACGCGCGATGTTTATTGCGTTGATAGCTATCGGGCTATGGTACGTATTCCTAACTTATGCGTGGATTGTAGGCATTGGCTTTGATGGATTTACAAACGCAGCAACGACTGATCCGAATCTGATCGCAACCGTTGGCAAGGAGTTTTGGGGTGGTGCTTCTGTACTAATTACCCTCGCACTCATTAATGGCATTATTGCTAACGGGGGCGCGGCAATAAATACCGGTTCACGAGTTATGTTTGCAATGTCTCGTGCTGGCGTACTCCCTAAAGCATTCGGAAAGACACATTCAAAACATCAAACTCCACACGTAGGGGTTGTCTTTCAATTAGTCGCTGGAATTATAATCGCACTGATCTTCGGAACAGTATGGGATCCAATTACTGGTCTAACAATTCTTGGTTTAACCATTGGGGTTTCAGTAGTTGTTGCCTACATTACATGTTGCATGGCTTGCATCGGTTTTTACCGTAAAAAAGCGCGCAAGGATGGCACTAAATTCAATATGCTGCTACATGGCGTACTTCCTACAATAGGAAGTGTTGCATTCCTTATTCCGCTCTATAAGAATTATATGCCACTCCCAGCTTGGCCAAATCAATGGTCCAATTGGATAGTGGTTGCATGGTTAATTGTCGGAATGATTGTCCTTGCATATCTGTCCAAGAAACGCCCCGAATCATTGGCAATGGTTGAGAAAACATTGGGCAATTGATAATCTAAATCGAAATTCGTAGTAACGGGTTTCTTAAGAAGCCTGTTACTACTTCTGTAATATCGCAGTAATCCAATTAAACTTACTTGGGGGCAAACTCATAGGCAGTCATTTTCTAGATCCTTTGTCAGAGAACGAAATTCGGACTACAAATAGCGTTATTAGAAGTAGTGGGCTGGTAGGTAGCGAACTTGGAATTGCTGCAATGTTTCTCTTTGAAAACAATAAGCGAAAAGACAATCAAGCTGAAGATACTAATTTGCAAGCTGATCGAATCTCAAGAACTATGCTGATAGATCGTAAGACCGGCCAAACATTTGATATACATGTGAATCTTCAAACAAAAGAGATCGAATCATGTGAACGCCCGAGCACCGGACAAGCCCCAATGCTGATTGCCGAGTTTGAATCGCTTGGGGATTTGATAAAGTTCAATCCAAAGTGGCTCGCTGCGATGGCCGAGCGAGGAATTACCGAAACAAAGCATTTGCAAATTGATCCATGGGCCGTCTCAAATATGGGTTTTGTCAAATACGAAGGTCGACGTTTAGCTGGTGCTATTTGTTGGTCCCGGCTCTTTCCTGATGACAATGGCTATGCGCGCCCAGTCGAAGGAGTATTGGCAATCGTTGATTTAACGACCCGCGAAGTCCTCGACGTCTATGACTTTGGGGCTAAGCCCATACCTATTAAGTCAGCAAATTACACTCCGGATGCTATATCGAAATTCAGAGATGACATAAAACCGATTGAGATTAGTCAGCCTGAAGGATCAAGTATCACTATTTCTGATCATCAACTTAGTTGGCAAAAATGGAAGATGCGTATCAGTCTTCATCCACTAGAAGGCATAGTACTCCACGAGATTTCGTACTTTGATAAAGGTACTGACAGATCAATTTTGCACCGAGCTTCAATGGCAGAGATGATTGTTCCGTATGGAGATGCTGATCGAGCCCATAACTGGCGTGGTGCTTTTGATATAGGAGAGTTTGGTTTAGGAAAACTTACAAACTCATTGGTTCTCGGCTGCGATTGCTTGGGCGAGATTATTTATCTCGATGCAGTTTTGTCGGATGAGAAAGGTGATCCATATACCATTCCAAATGCAATCTGTATCCACGAAGAAGATGATGGAATTCTCTGGAAACATCAGGATTGGGTTACTGGCAAGACAGAAGTTCGACGGTCGCGGCGACTAGTTGTTAGCGCGGTACATAGTATTGGAAATTATGAATACGGGCTCTTCTGGTATTTTCACCAAGATGGCACAATATCAACAGAGGTAAAGCTCACCGGCATACTCCAAACTCGTTCAACAGAAAAAGGAGCGCTCACACCAAGTTCAACTAGATTGTCAGATGAGATTGTTGCTGGATTCCACCAACATATATTTGCTTTTAGATTAGATTTTGATCTCGATGGTCAGAACAATTCTGTTTATGAAGTCCAATCAGAACAGATTCCAGTGGGAGAATTGAACCCAACGGGTAGCGCTTTTACGATACGTAAGACTTTGCTCGCAAATGAACAAGACGGAATTAGAACAACCGATTCTCAAGTTGCGCGCTCCTGGGTTGTTGTGAATCCCAACAAGTTGAACCGAGTTGGTACCCCAGTCGGATACAAACTGCTTCCCGGCTGGGCTTCGGCAACAATTCTGGCTCAAGATCCCGCGCCAATTCGTTCTCGTGGCAGATTCGCTGAAAAGAATGTTTGGGTAACGCCCTACTCGCCACATGAAACTCGACCCGCAGGAGATTTTCCGAATCAGTCCAGCACATCTGAAGGATTGCCTGCTTGGACTCAAGCAAACCGGGCAATTGAGAACACTGATGTTGTCGTTTGGTACAACCTTGGCGTAACCCATATTCCGCGACTGGAAGATTGGCCTGTTATGCCAGTTGAGCGCGTAGGATTTATGTTGCTTCCCAATGGTTTTTTTGACGAAAACCCAGCACTTGATGTACCACCATCGGGGGAAAAGAGTTGTCATTGATCTCGCATCTACGGACAACACAATTTACTCTGAAAGATTTACGCGCTTAAAAAGTTAGTTCTACTAGAGAATCGAGGGAGAGAAATGAAAGATTCAGCTCTTATGTTTGTTGGTAATGAGTGGAAGTCAGCTTCAAGCAGTGCCACCTCAGAGACCTATAACCCAGCAACAGGCAAAGTTATAGCCCACTTTCCGGAAGCGACTCAATCAGATGTCGATGACGCAGTCGCGTCAGCAAGACTTGGATACGAAAGTGATGCTTGGCAATCCTTGAGCCCAGATGCTCGTGGCCGAATTCTCTGGAAAATCTCGGAACTTATAGAGCGTGACGCAGAAAAACTCTCTCAGATCGAAACAGAGAATCAAGGTCAGACATTAGGAATCTCTCGGTATGTGAGTGTTCAGCTTGCTGCGGAGGTTTTCCGCTACTACGCCGGTTGGTGCACCAAAATTGAAGGTAAGGTTTCATCAATATCAATCCCAAATTCTCTCCACTATACGCGGCGCGAACCAATTGGGGTTGTCGCGTTAATTACTCCTTGGAATTTCCCGTTAGCTATCGCTGCCTGGAAGCTTGCACCAGCGCTCGCCTGTGGAAATGCGGTAGTTCTCAAGCCTGCAGAGCAAACTCCACTCTCGACCCTACATCTTGCACGTTTATGCCAAGAAGCTGGACTTCCTATCGGAATCTTGAATTGCATTACAGGTGGTCCTACAGTCGGTAAGGCGTTGGTCAGCCATCCCGGCGTTGACAAGATATCTTTCACAGGCTCTACCGAAGTAGGACAAGATATTGTTCGCGCTTCAAGTGGAAATTTAAAGCGAGTCAGCCTAGAACTCGGAGGCAAAGCTCCAAGTATCATTACAAAAGACGCAGATATCGATGCTGCTGTTATCGGTAACCTGCAAGGCGCACTCTTTAATACGGGTCAGGCATGTGGTGCCTATACGCGATTCTTCGTCGACAAATCTAAGGGTGACGAGTTCACCGAGAAAATTGCTAAGGCTGCTGCTGGTCTCAAGGTTGGGGCTGGTGTTGAGGCGGGAACTGACTTAGGGCCACTGATTTCACAGGATCAAATTAACCGAGTAGCTAACTATGTAGCCTCCGGAATTGCCGAAGGTGCCACCCTTGTTACTGGAGGTGAACGCTCTTCGGTTGCAGGTTATGAGGGTGGCTATTTCTATAAGCCAACAGTTTTCGCAAATGTGAAGGACGAGATGACGATTGCTAGAGAAGAAATTTTCGGACCAGTGCTTTCTATCATGACGTATAGTGATGATGACGAAATTATCGCGCGTGCTAACGACACTAATTTTGGATTAGCCGCCGTTGTGTGGACCCGAGATTTAGTTACCGCACATTCGTTAGCTAACAGAATCCATGCTGGCACGGTATTTATTAATCAGCTTCCCCTAATTGATCCAGGTGGATCTTGGGGTGGTTTTGGTATGAGTGGTTGGGGAAGAGAGATGGGCGGCTTTGCCATCGATGAATTCACTGAGACAAAAGGCGTCTTCGTAAATCTTGCTCGTTAAGGCAATTTTTATATGATGGAGTGGTAAGTGAGCACTGGTAAAAGTACTTTTGGTTCCGATGTTAATAGCGCCAGAAACCAATACGTGCCTACTTGGCGATACGAAATGTTTATTGATGGTAAATGGACAAAGAGTTCTGAGCGATTCGAAATCGTGGATCCTAGTATCGGCACCGTTTGGACAGACCTGCCCCAAGCAACGCCTTTGGATGTTGAGCTGGCTGTACGAAGTGCGCGAAGGGCTTTCGGTACTTGGAAACACTCAACTCTCGGGACTAGGCAGGCAATACTAGATTCGATTGCCGATCGAATTGTTGCTCACGTAGAGCTATGGGCAAGCCTGCTGCCAACAGAAAATGGCCGACCGGTCCGCGAAGTTTATATTGCTGATATTCCAGCAACCGCTGCTATTTTCAGATATTTCGCTGGAATTGTTAGAGATTTCCGTGGTAATCAAATACCTGTTGAAGATCCCAATTCCCTTATCTATACCTTAAGGGAGCCACTTGGGGTTATTGCAGCATTAATTCCTTGGAACTCGCCCATCATTACTTTGGCAAATAAGCTCGCACCAGCACTCGCGACTGGAAACACAATTGTTATCAAACCTTCTGAGTATGCATCGGCAAGCGTTTTAGAATTTATCAAGCTCATTTCAGATCTACTTCCACCAGGTGTAATAAATGTCATAACGGGTTTCGGTTCAGAATCTGGCGCGGCCCTAGTATCGAATCCAGATGTTTCAAAAATAACCTTGACCGGTGGGCCCGAAACAGCAATAAGCATCATGCAAGCCGCGGCAAAAAACTTGACCCCGTCGCTTATGGAGCTTGGTGGGAAAAGTTGCATGATCGTTTGCCCTGATGCCAACCTGGAAAATGCTGTCTGGGACGCAATCACGGGAATCTTCTTGGCTAACGGTGAAGCATGTATTGCTTCTTCCCGACTGCTACTTCACTCTGATATTGCTACAGAATTTCTTGATCGGTTTATTGATACCGCAAGCAAAATAAAGATTGGCGATGCACTAGATCCATACACTCAGATGGGCCCCATGGTCTCCAAAGTTCACCAAACCAATGTGTTAAATCATCTTCGAAATGCAAGAGAAGAAGGAGCAGAAATACTTTTAGGCGGGGACGTTGTCCCTGATTTGCCGCCATTGAATCAACATGGCTTTTTCATTGCGCCGACTCTGATTTTTGATCCAGAAGGTAGCACCAAAATTTCTCGAACCGAAGTTTTTGGCCCAGCAACCGTTGCAGAGACTTTTACCGACATAGATGATGCCGTCAACCGCGCAAATGACACTCAGTACGGTCTTGCTGCAGGTGTATGGACTAATGATCTACAACGTGCGCACAAAATATCGGCACGGCTTGAAGCTGGAATTGTCTGGGTTAACAAGTGGTTTGATCTGCCGGCTGGCGCTCCGATGGGAGGGGTCAAGCGAAGTGGATTTGGCCGCGAACTCAGTGTAGAAACGTTGAGAGAATACAGTACGACAAAAGTTGTAAATATAGATCTTGGTTCAGATCGACCACCCCTTTGGGAGTAAAAAATACTATTTTTTAGCAGCTAGATCTTTAATTAATACCTGAGCTGTTCGCTCTGCTAGCACACGATTATAATTAACTTTCACTTTGCCCCATTGAACATGTTAAGAAAGTCCTCAATAGATTCTTTCCCTGCTTTCTTGAAGCTTGGTCCTCTGCTTGGAGCTAGTCCAACATTCGTGTGAAGTTTTACTGCTAATTCTGCACTTCCAAGGGCTATTGCGGTACACGGAATTACTGGGGCATGTGAAACTCTGAAGTCAACTTCATTCGCCGTCAATAGGCCGAATAGATTCCCAGCAGGAATAATCACATCCGCTCCATTTTGAACTTGTTCTGTTGCAATGGCGCGAAATGAACTCAATATTTTATGAATTTGCTTAAAAGTTGAAAAACTTTATAGCAAATTCATAAAATATGAAAAAAAATCTCATTGAGTAAGAAAACTTTTTAATCCTCGTGGTGGTGGAGTGCTTCAGGCAATGTCCAGCGATCACTTCTACGTGAGTGGATATAGAGGTAGTAATAGAGGACCCCAACAACCATTGTGATTACCGAAATCAACATAGGACGGGTGTCGGCCAATAAACCCTGGTATGCGATATAAATGATTGCAACAATTACGATAATTGGAGGAATTGGCCAGAACTTCATCTTGTAGCTGTCTTTATACCCAGCCCCCATACCGCGCAATTTTAGTGCGGCAATTGCAACAATTGCATATAGAAGGATCAGGCTTGCGCCTGTGGCAAGTAGCAAGAAATTAAAAGGGACAAAGGCTCCAACAAGGACCGAAATAATTCCGGCAAGTACCGTTGCCACGATAGGAGTGTTAAAGCGTTTGTTTATTGAGCCCAATGGCTTACCGATCACATCTGGCCAAGAGCCATCTCGTGCGGATGAATAAATCAAACGACTAATTTGGATCATAATTGCTATTACTGCGTTGATGATGGCAATAGCGATACCGACGCTCACAATAATATTGAGTGATTTACCACCCCGCTCTAAGAGAAAGTAATTCATTGGAGCTGGATCAGCCAACAATTTATCCAATGATCCAGTTCCTAAAACCACAGCCATTAAAGGAACGATCTCAACTAAAACTGTAACCAAAAGCGCAACCATAATCGCCTTATGAATTTTATTTGAGACATTCTTCGTCTCTTCGGCGTAATAGACCGGAGCTCCATATCCGTTATAAGCAAAGAGTGCTAATGAGATAAGTGAAGCAACCAAGGCCCAACTCACTGCCTCCATCATTCCTGATTCACCAACTGCACTCGGCGTCCAAAATGTACTTATCGGCTGATTGATGTGAATGACTCCAAGTAGTGTCAGAATCAATACAGCGATAATCTCAATTGCAAGAAAGACACCAGTTACCCAAGCATTGGTCTTTATACGCAAGGCGGCAATTGCAGTTGTAATGACAATTACAAGCAGGCCGACGTTATTTCCAGATAGTGATGGAATGGCAACACCTAAATACATCCCAGTTCCCAAAGCGATGATTGGAATAATAAATAAACCTGCGACCATTGTTAGAAGCATGGTAGCAAAGCCCATTGGCTTTCCGAGTATTCGAGCCGCCCATGTGTATTCACCGCCAGAGATTGGATAGCGTGATGCGAGTTCGGCGTAACACATACCTACGAACATCGCTATAACCGCCGCTAGAGCCATTGCAAGAACTGCTGCACCGCCCAGACTTAATAAAACTGCTGGAACAATTATAAAAACACTCGAGGCTGGAGTAACGGCCGAAAGCGTAATAAGAATATTTTGGCGAAGTGATAGTTCTCGAGAAAGCTCTTGCTTATATGTGCTCATATCGCTACCTTTCGATTGGGTTCGACAATTAAAACCTTTATTTAACACCTAGTCAAGGATAAAGTAGTACTAATCAAAAAGGCCCTGAACGATTAATTGGCAAAAAGCCAGTAGAAGGAGTTACCTTGCCAGATAGCGGCGCTCGAGCACGCGATCTTGGCATCCCTTTCTCGGGAACACCTGGCGCATTAAATGCAATCACGGATGTTCCTGGCTTAGAAGTTGGTTACGTAACTCTTAATTATGGTGAGAGTGTAAGAACCGGTGTCACAGCTATTTTGCCAAGAGGCAAAAACAAAGTTGGTACTGCATGTTCTGCCGGGTTTTATTCACTAAATGGTAATGGCGAAATGACTGGAACTATATGGGTTGAAGAGACGGGCGCTTTAGCTATGCCCATCATGATTACAAATACACATGCCGTAGGTACAGTTCATCGCGGTGTAATCGATTGGATTAATAAAAACAACCCACGTTTGGCCGCACAGTGGCTCTTGCCCGTTGTCGCCGAAACATGGGATGGATATCTCAACGATATTAATGGCACACACGTCAAAACTGAACATGCTGGCCAAGCAATTGATTCGGCGACTAGCGGGAGATTTCAAGAGGGTTCAGTTGGTGGTGGAACTGGAATGAACTGTTATGGTTTTAAAGGTGGAAATGGAAGTGCATCGCGCATCGTTGCTTACGGGAAAGACGAATACGTTGTAGCAGCCTTTGTGCAATCGAACTTTGGCTCACGCGAAGAGTTAATGATTGCAGGAGTTCCAATGGGCGGATTAGATGTGCCTAATCCGCTCGATGATGCTGATTGGTTTTCTCAAGATCAAATCAATGCAAAGGTCCCATCTGGAGCAGGTTCGGTCATCGTTGTAATTGCTACTAATGCACCTTTGCTACCGGCGCAATGCAAAGCGTTGGCAAAGCGCGTACCGCTAGGTCTAGCCAGAACTGGAACTGCGGGAAGCCATTTTTCCGGCGATATCTTTATAGCTTTTTCAACTGCAAATGAAGGTTCCCTTATGAGTGGTTTTCCAATCAAAGATGCTAATGATAAAGATTATGATCAAATGAAATCTATCCAATGGGGTCGCATGGATCCTTTTTATACTGCAACGGTTCAATCGGTCGAAGAGGCAGTAGTCAACGCGCTCGTTGCAAATGTGGACATGGTGGGTCGAAATGGACATATAAGTTATGGGCTTCCACGCGAACAGGTAACTGCCAAGCTAGTAGAAGCGGGCAAGTTGTGACTCGACTTTAATTATTTCAGCAATGTCCAGTTTAGAAGTTAACTGCCTTCCAGGAGGTATCGGCTCAACTCGATGCTCATTTACACCAATTAACTTATATTCAAATGTTAAGAAAAATATTTGTGCGGACTGTATACATATAGGTCGCAGTAAATTTAATAACCTGGGGTTGCCTTGTCCGTTCCTTGTACGGTCAGCAAACTAAAACACCTGAAAACCAGAGTTAGTCTTTGGTAGTTAGTGAGCGTGATTTACGCTCAGAATGTAAACAGGAGTTAACGCGAATCCCTCCCCGATGATTTCTCTTAATCACCGGGTCGGGGGTTCGAGTCCCTCACAACCCACTTATGCGTTTAATTGGCGGAATATTCGCCGATAGTCGGA
>Ga0049085_10000497_pt1 | contig 15381 bp, 7 predicted proteins | sample GreLakmeSU08MSRF_FD_66721 | JGI IMG/M metagenome (GOLD analysis project Ga0049085, IMG submission 66721) | Freshwater lentic microbial communities from great Laurentian Lakes, MI, USA - Great Lakes metaG SU08MSRF | ecosystem: Environmental > Aquatic > Freshwater > Lake | place: Great Lakes... | reverse complement strand
CATTACACGATCCGTGAAGAACGAGGCCAGTCCCGCTACGCCATCACCTGCGACGAAGCCGCGCCCGCTTTCTATATTAAGAAATCCTTGCCGCCGATTCTCACAATCTACGCCCAGAACGACATGCTCAGCCGCGCCGAGGAAAATATGTTTTTCATTTCGACGCTGAAAGCCGCAGGCCACTCCGAGAACTATTCGCTGCGCGTCGATGACCGTGACCACGGCTCCGTCGGACATAATATCCGTAACCTCGACGACCCAGCCCGCCTCGCGATTCTCAACTTCATCGCGAAGCAGTCCGCCAACCGCTAAGTAAGGCTTCCCTCTTGTCCTCGGGCCCTCCGCCGACCCGTTGTCCAATCCTGACCGACATGGCACGACCCCCGCCCCACCGCCGCCAGTTGGCCCATGTTATCGCCTAACCGCTAACCGCCAGCCGCAAACCGCTAACACCTCCTGCAATTCCCCATGCTCCTCCGCCTCACCCTACTCTGCCTCTTCACCCTCCGCCTCTCGGCAGTCGAGAGCTATGACGTCGTCGTCTATGGCGGCACCTCCGCAGGCGTCATCGCCGCTGTCCAAGCAAAGAAGATGGGGAAGTCCGTGGTCATCGTCGGACCTGACAAGCACCTTGGCGGACTCAGCAGCGGCGGCCTCGGCTATACGGACACGGGTAATAAAGCCGTCATTGGCGGCCTAGCCCGTAACTTCTACCACCGCGTCTGGATGGAATACCAGAAGGACGCCACCTGGGCCTGGCAGCGACCCGAAGCTTTCGGCAACAAGGGCCAAGGCACGGTGGCGATGGACAAGGATGAACGCACGATGTGGATCTTTGAGCCGAGCGTGGCGGAGAAGGTCTTCGAGGATTACGTGAAGGAATTCGGGCTCACGGTCCATCGCGACGAATGGCTCGACCGGGCCAAAGGAGTCCGGATGGAAAACGGCCGCATCACGGAGATCACGATGCTCTCTGGTAAGAGTTTCGCGGGGAAGATGTTCATCGACGCCACTTATGAAGGCGACCTGCTCGCCGCCGCGGGCGTCAGCTATCACGTCGGCCGTGAAGCCAACGCGACCTACGGCGAGACCTGGAACGGCAACCAAGTCGGCATCTTGCACCATGGCCACCATTTCGGCGCGGTGAAGAAGCCGGTCAGCGCCTATAAGACCCCGGGCGACCCCGCCTCGGGCTTGCTGCCGCGTATCTCGGCCGAGCCTCCGGGCGTCCGCGGCGAAGGCGATAAGCGCGTCCAGGCCTATTGCTTCCGCTGGTGCGCCACGGATCACCCCGACAACCGCATCCCCTTCCCCAAGCCCGCGAAGTATGACGCCGCACAATACGAACTCGTCGTCCGCGTCTTAGAGGCTGGCTGGCGCCAGACCTTCCATAAGTTCGACCTGCTGCCCAACCGTAAGACGGACACGAATAATCATGGTCCGTTCAGCTTCGATAACATCGGGATGAACTACGACTACCCGGAGGCTTCCTACGAACGCCGCCGCGAGATCATCCAAGAGCATCGCGACTATCAACAAGGCCTCCTGTGGTTCCTGGCCAACGATCCACGCGTGCCGGCTGACGTCCGGGAAGAAGCCAACCGCTGGGGCCTCCCGAAGGACGAATTCAAGGATAACGGCCACTGGCCCCATCAGATTTATGTCCGCGAGGCCCGCCGCATGGTCGGCGCCTTCGTGATGACCGAGAACGAGCTAACGAAGAAGCAGCCTACGCCCGACTCAGTCGGGATGGGTTCCTACACCATCGATTCGCACAACGTGCGGCGTTACGTGACCCCGGAAGGCAATGTGCAGAACGAAGGCGATATCGGCGTGCCAATCTCCCCTTACTCGATCGCCTACGGTTCGTTGGTGCCGAAACGTGGCGAATGTGCCAACCTCTTCGCGCCGGTGGCCTGCAGCGCCACGCACATCGCCTACGGTTCGATCCGCATGGAGCCCGTGTTCATGATCCTCGGCCAGTCTGCCGCTACGGCCGCCGTGATGGCAATCGACGGTAAGCTCGCCGTTCAGGACGTCCCTTACGCCGCCTTGCGAGACCGCCTCGCCGCGGATGGGCAAGTCCTCGAGCATGCCTCCTCAAAGGAAACGCCGAAGGGGCATGGTAACGGCAAGAACATCGGCCCCCTGCCAGGAGTCACGGTCGACGATGACGACGCGCAGCAGACCGGCGCGTGGAAGCGAAGCTCGGCCAACGGAGGTTTCTTCGGCTCCGGCTACCATCACGACGACAAGGGAGCGGGCGGTCCGGCCGAAGCGAGCTTCATAGCCAAACTCCCAGCTGCTGGCAGCTACGAGGTTCGCCTATCGGTCGTCCCCAACACCAATCGCAGCCGCAACGCCCTCGTCCTTATCCATCATGCGGACGGCATCGCCGAACTCCGTGCCGATCTCTCTGGCACCGGCGCAAGTGACGGCCTGCTTTCTCTGGGTACCTACCGCTTCCCGGCCGGCCCGGCCAAGGTAAGCATCGGCAATCAAGGCGCCTCGGGCTATGTCCTTGTCGACGCCGTCAATTGGCTGTCCCGCTGAGGGACTTTCCTTAGAAATCCATTGAAACCTCGGGGGTACAGGGCTGTCATAAGGACATCCCCATGCGCGTCCTGCCCCTAGTCGCCCCCTTGCTTGTCGCCGGACTCCTCGGAGCCGCCGAAAGCGCTGATACCGTCCGCTTCAACCGCGACATCCGTCCGATCATGTCGGACACCTGCTTCCACTGTCACGGCTTCGACCCGAAGTCGCGCAAAGGCGGCCTGCGTCTCGACCAGCGTGAGGATGCGTTGAAGGCCGGCAAGAGCGGCGAAATCGCCATCGTTCCGGGCAAGCCCGAGCAAAGCGAAATCATCAAACGCATCTTCTCGACCGATGCCGAAGAAGTCATGCCCGAAAAGGAGTCGCACAAGACTCTCACGGCCGCCCAGAAGGAACTGTTCCGCCGCTGGGTCGCCCAAGGCGCCGTCTACGAACCACACTGGGCTTACAAGCCGCTGGAAGCCCCGGCCGTCCCAGCCCTGCCTCCCGGCGGCAAAAACCCGATCGACGCCTTCATCGGCGCCAAGCTCGCCGCCAAGAAGGTCAACCCTTCCGCCGAAGCTACGAAAGAACGGCTGCTCCGCCGCGTCTCGCTCGACCTGACTGGCCTGCCGCCCACGCCCGCCGAGACCGCCACCTTCCTCGCCGACAGATCACCCAACGCCTATGAGCAACAGGTCGACCGCCTGCTGGCCTCGCCCCACTTCGGAGAACGCATGGCGATCTGGTGGCTGGATGTCGCCCGCTACGCCGACACGGTCGGGTTCCACGGCGACCAGAACCAGCGTATCTTTCCTTACCGCGACTACGTCATCAAGGCATTCAATGACAACAAACCGTTCGACGTCTTCACGCGCGAACAACTCGCCGGCGACCTTCTGCCTAACCCGACCGAAGAACAGCTCGTCGCGAGCGGCTACAACCGCCTGAACATGATGACCCGCGAGGGCGGTGCCCAGGCCAAGGAATACCTAACGAAATACGGCGCCGAACGCGTACGCTCGGTCTCCAACGCCTGGCTAGGCAGCACCTTCGGCTGCGCCGAGTGCCACGACCATAAATTCGACCCGATCAAGTCCGCTGACTTCTACACCCTGCAGGCATTCTTCGCTGACGTGAAGCAGTGGGGAGTCTACGCGGACTATAACTACACCCCCGAACCCGAACTCAAAGGCGTCGGCAACGAACACCCATTCTATCCAGAAGTCCGTAGCAAGAACGCCTACCTCAGCAAAAAGGATGCCGAGTTCCGCGCCGAGCTCGCGTCGTTCTATCAAAAGACCTTAGCCGAACAGAAGGACCCCGCCGATTTCGCCGTCTGGCAGAAAGATATCGCCACCTTCCTCGCGGAATATCCGACCGGACTGACCGCCCCTGCAGGCACCTCCTTCCTTAAGGCCGCCCCCCCAGCCGCGCCCGCCAAGACGGCCGCCAAGGCGCCCGTAAAGAAAACTGACGCGACTACGGCCGCCAAGAAGCCAGCTGCCAAGAAGGCTGTCGCCGCCGTCCCGGCTCCCGTCGCTTTCGCAGCCGACACTGCCATCAAGATGCCTAAGGGCGTCGCTAAAGGCGAAGACTTCGTCATCACGCTGAATGCAGGCGCTGCGCCCATTGCCTCTGTTCGCATCGACCTGCCCAAGGGGTCCATGCCGGCCGGCGCCTCCGCGACCATCACCGCTCGCTTCGGAATTCTCGACACCAAGGGTAAGGAACGTCCGGTCGCCTTTCACCTTGCCGACGCCACGCATCGGGAACCACGCTATAAGAGTTCCGTCGAAGCGACCGACATCAACGCAGGCTGGTCCCTAAAGATGCCCGACACCGACGTCCATGCGGTCTGGCTGCTCAATACGCCCGTCACCCTCAAGCCTGACGAGAAGTTCGTCATCCATTTTGAAAGCAACGCCGCCCTGACGCTCAAGGCCTCGGTCTCGCCTCTCTCCCACGATGACCCATTGAAGGTGACCGCGCCGGAGACCCTCGTCGCCGTCAAAAATGTCCGCCCGACTCCGGCCACCTTCGCCCTCTATGTGGCTTCGCGAGGCACCGACCGCGCGACACTCGAGAAGAGTCGCACGCTGACCACCACGATACGGCGTCAATACAACGGCTACGCGTGGTCGATGGTCACCCAGGCCGCCAAACCTCTCACGGTGCGGATCCTGCCTCGCGGGAACTTCCTCGACGAGACCGGCCCGATCGTCCTCCCCACGACGCCTTCGTTCCTCCCGGGACTACGCACGAGCACCGAAGAAAAACGCCTTACCCGCCTCGATCTCGCCAACTGGATCACCTCCAAGGATAACCCCATCACCGGTCGCACGGTCATGAACCGCCTCTGGCAGATTTTCCATGGCACCGGCCTCAGCGCCGGACTCGATGACCTTGGCTCGCAAGGCGAACTGCCTTCGCATCCAGAACTGCTCGAATGGCTGTCCGTGGAGTTCCGCGATAAGGGCTGGGACGTGAAAAAGATGACCCGCCTGATGGTCACGAGCCGGACTTATCGCCAAAGCAGCAGCCTCCGCCCCGACCTCAAAGAGCTCGACCCGAATAACCGCCTGCTCGCCTCGCAGAATCCCCGTCGCCTCGACGCCGAATTCGTCCGCGATAACGCCCTCTTCATCGCCGGGCTCCTGAATGTCGCCGATGTCGGCGGACCCAGCGTGATGCCTTACCAGCCCGAAGGCTATTATGAGCCGATACAATTCCCCAATCGCACCTACGTGGCGAGCAAGGATGCCGACCAATGGCGCCGTGGACTCTACATCCACTGGCAGCGCATGTTCCTGCATCCGATGCTAATCAACTTCGACGCCCCCGCGCGCGATGAGTGCACCGCACTCCGCAATTACAGCAACACCCCGCAGCAGGCCCTGACCCTCCTCAATGATCCGACCTTCGTGGAAGCCGCCCGCGCCATGGCCGCACGCCTGCTGGCCTTGCCTTCCCGTGATCGCCTCAGCCACGGCTTCCGCCTCGCCATGGGTCGCGACATCAAGCCCGCCGAGCGCCCTTCGCTGGAAAAGCTGATCAGCGAACAGACGACGTATTATAAAGCCAATCCCGCCGAAGCCGCCAAGCTGATCAAGGTCGGCTTCAGCCAGTCGATGGCCAGCGACCCGGCCGAACTCGCCGCCTGGACGCAGGCCTGCCGAGTCCTCCTTAATTCCCACGAAGCGATCACCCGCTACTAAGATCATGCGCCCTTACGACCCCATCGCCCACGCCCTGTCGATCAACCGACGGAGCTTCCTCACTAAGAGCGCCTACGGCCTCGGCAGCGCGGCCTTCGCCATGCTCGCCGCGAAGTCGGGCTTCGGCGAGCTGCACGCCGCCCAGTTCTCGAAAGGCACCCTCAAGACGCCGCACCTGCCCGTCAAAGCCAAGCGCGTCATCTTCCTCTGCATGGCCGGAGGCCCTCCCCACCTGGAGCTCTTCGACAACAAGCCGGTCCTCAAGAAACTCCACGACCAGCCCTTCCCAGAGTCGTTCACGAAGGGCAAGCAAATCGCCCAGCTTCAGAACGCAGTCCTTAAGGCTCGTGGTGGCTCCTTCGAATTCAAGAAGTGGGGTAAGTCAGGCATGGAACTTACCGACATCTTCCCGCACATCGGCTCGGTCGCCGACGACCTTTGCGTCGTGCGCTCACTGAAGACGGAGCAGATCAATCACGACACGGCCCACGCTTTCTTCAATACGGGTTCGATCATCAAGGGTCGCCCGAGCATGGGCTCTTGGCTGCTGTACGGTCTTGGATCTGAGACCGAGAACCTACCGGGCTACATTGTGCTGACCTCCACCGGTCGCACCGGCCAGCAGCCGATCTCCTCGCGCCAGTGGTCCAGCGGCGTGCTGCCTAGCAAATACCAAGGTATCCAATTCCAGTCCAAGGGCGAAGCCGTCCACTACATCGGTAACCCCGAAGGCGTCTGCCAGAGCACCCAGCGACAGGTCATCGACGAAATCCGCCGCCTCAACGGCCAACTCGCCGAAGAAACCGTCGATCCAGAGATTGCCACGCGTGTCGCCCAATACGAGATGGCCTTCAAGATGCAGTCGAGCGTGCCCGAGCTCCTCGACTTCAAGGCTGAGTCCGCGCAGACCCTCGAAAACTACGGCATCAAGGAAGTCGGCGACGGCTCCTTCGCCTCCAATTGCCTCATGGCCCGCCGCCTCGCCGAACGCGGCGTGCGCATGATTCAGCTCTACCACCGGGCTTGGGATCTTCATGGCAACCTCGACAACGGGATGAAGATGGGCGCCGAAGACGTCGACAAGGCCACGGGCGCCCTCATCCGCGACCTCAAGGAACGCGGCATGCTCGACGACACGCTCATCCTTTGGGGCGGAGAATTCGGTCGCACCCCGATGGGCCAAGGCACGGGCCGCGACCACCACATCGCCGGTTACTCGGTCTTCCTCGCCGGCGGCGGCGTCAAGGCTGGCACGACCTATGGCGCCACCGATGAACTCGGCTACAACGCCGTCGAGAACGTCGTCGATGTCCATGACCTGCACGCCACGATGCTCGCCTTGATGGGCATCGATCACCATCGCCTGAACGTGAAGTACCAAGGCCTCGACGTCCGCCTCACGGGCGTCGCGGGCAAGGTGGTCAAGGGCATCATGGCCTAGCGGTAAACGACACTATAACGCCGTTAAAATTCGGCGTTTAGACTTCAATGGTCTGGGCCGATTCATAAGGTCGAGCCATGCCCCTCCCCCGCCTCACCCTGACGGTCGCCCTACTGGCGTCCGCCTTCGCCAACGCTTTCGCCGCCGACGCGATCACGCCGACCGCGAAGACCGAACTCTTCAACGGCAAGGACACCGTCGGTTGGGTCGTCTACCCGGCCGAAACCTCCAAGGACACCTGGTCCATCAAGGACGGCATCCTCGCCTGCGTTGGCAAGCCGAGCGGCTTCCTGCGCACCGAAAAGAGCTACAAGCAGTATCGCTTCACGGTCGAGTGGCGCTTCACGAAGACCGGCAACACCGGTGTGGTCGTGCACATGACGCCCCCCGACGCGGTCTGGCCGAAGAGCATCGAATGCCAAGGCATGCACAAGAATCAAGGCGACTTCTACTTTTGGAACGGTGCCACGCTCACGGGCGGCACGGAGCTGAAGGACAAGAAGTCCGGCAAGATTCGCGGCTACCGCCTGGGCAAACAGAGCGACGCCGAGAAGCCGGCGGGCGAATGGAACACGTTCACCACGGTCTGCGACGGCAACACGGTCACGATCCTCGTCAACGGCAAGGAAGTGAACAAGGCCACCGGCACCAATCTCTCCGAAGGCTTCATCGGTCTGCAGGTCGAAGGCGGCGCCTTCGAAGTCAAGCGCTGCACCCTCGAACCCCTGTAATCAGGCCACCCCTACCCCTGCCCCTACCCCTCTTCAGCCATGCGCCTCCTCACCACCATCCTCGCCGTCGCGGCTTCCGCGCTCTTCGCCGAAGCGCCTCCCGGCTTCACCCCGCTCTTCAACGGCAAGGACCTTGCTGGCTGGTACGGCTATAATCCACATATGGTCACCAAGCTTTCCGGTGAAAAAAAGGAAGCCGCCCTTAAGAAAATGCGCGATGAATTCCCGCAGCATTGGTCCGTCAAGGACGGTGAGATCCTTAATCCCGGAACCGGCGCCTACGCGACGGCTGACAAGGACTACGGCGACTTCGAACTGGTGCTCGAATACAACATGGCCCCGAAGGGCGACTCCGGCGTCTACCTCCGCGGCGTGCCGCAGGTGCAGATCTGGGATCCGACCGACGAGAAGGCCTTCAAGCATAACGCCCAGCTCGGCTCAGGCGCCCTTTGGAACAACTCCCCGGGCAAGCCCGGCAAAGACCCGCTCGTTCTCGCCGATAAGCCCGCCGGCGAATGGAACACGATGCGCATCCTGATGGTCGGCGCTCGCGTCAGCATCTGGCTCAACGGCAAGCAGACCGTCGACCACGCCACCCTCGAGAACTACTACGACCGCAAGGCCGCCCTCCCCGCCAAGGGACCAATCTCCCTCCAGACGCACGGCGCCCCGATTCGCTGGCGCAATATCGCCATCCGCGAAATCGCCGGTGATGAAGCCAACCGTATTCTCGCCTCACACGGTAAGACCGGCTTCAAGTCGATCTTCAACGGTAAGGACTTTACGGGTTGGGCCGGTCCAGTCGAGAACTACGACATCGTCGACAGCTCCATCCGCTGCAAGACGGGCAAGGGCGGCACGCCCTACTACAATCAGGATCTGACCGACTTCGCCAATCGCCTCGAATTCAAACTCCCCTCGGGCGGTAACAACGGCCTCGCCCTCCGCTACCCCGGCACGGGCAACACGGCCTACGTCGGCATGTGCGAACTCCAGGTGCTCGATGACAACTACGATAAAGTGAAAGCTAAGATCGACCCCCGCCAGGTCCATGGTTCCGCTTACGGCATGGTCGCCGCCCAGCGCGGCTATCAGCGTCCGATCGGCGAATGGAACTTCCAGGAAACCACCGTCGTCGGCTCGACCATCAAGGTCGAACTCAACGGCTTCATCATTCTCGAAGCCGACCTCTCGAAGGTCGATATGGCCACGGTGATGGGCAAGAGCCCGCACCCAGGCAAAGACAACACCCACGGGTTCTTCGGTTTCGCCGGCCACAACGACGCTGCCGCCTTCCGAAACATCGAAATCAAGGACCTAGCCGCCAAGTAAGCCTCCCTTCAGGCCTCCATCAAAACCCCTCGCCAGAGGGGTTTTTTATTAACTGCTAATTGCTATGCCCCAGCGAGGGTCTTAATTGTCCTTATTCGCAAGCCCCATGCGCCCCTACCGCCCCCTTCTCGCCATCGCCAGCGCCCTGCTCTTTGCGTCAGCGACCGCCGCTGATCGCGTCCAGTTCAACCGCGACATCCGGCCAATCTTCTCCGACACCTGTTACGCCTGCCACGGGCCTGACGAGAACAAGGTGAAGGGTAAGCTGCGTCTAGATTCACTCGAGGCCGCGCGCAAAGGCGGCAAGTCCGGCGACCCAGCCATCACGCCGGGCCAACCGGAAAAGAGCGAAGTGATGAAGCGCCTGCTGACCGAAGACGAAGACGATCACATGCCCCCGGCGGAGTTCCATAAGGTGCTCACCAAGGCCCAAATCGCCCTCGTCGGACAGTGGATCAAAGAAGGCGCCGAGTATCAGGGGCACTGGGCCTTCCAGACTCCGGTCAAACCGACCGTCCCTAAGATTCCCAGCGGCGGTAATGCGATTGATGCTTTCCTCGCTCAAGGCCTCACCGCTAAGGGACTCAAGCCTAACGGCGATGCCCCGAAGCCTACGCTTCTCCGCCGCGCCGCCCTCGACCTGACCGGCCTGCCTCCCTCCGACGCCGACCTGCAGGCCTACCTGGCCGACTCCTCGCCCGAGGCCTGGTCCAAGGCCCTCGATCGCCTCATGGGTTCGCCTCACTACGGTGAGAACATGGCGATGCAGTGGCTCGACTTCGCCCGCTACGCCGATTCCAACGGTTTCCAGAGCGACACGCAGCGCACAATGTGGCCCTATCGCGACTGGGTGATTAAAGCCTTCAATGACAACAAGCCGTTCGACGCCTTCACGGTCGAACAGCTCGCCGGCGACCTGCTCCCGCACGCCACCCGCGACCAGATTGTCGCGACGGCCTTCCATCGCAACCATCGCCTCAATGGCGAGGGAGGTCGCATTGTGGAAGAGTGGTTCGCGGAAAACGTCATCGACCGCATCGAGACCACCGGCTCCACGTGGATGGGTCTGACGATGAACTGCTGCCGCTGTCACGACCACAAGTATGACCCGATTTCGCAGAAAGAGTTCTACCAATTCTTCGCTTACTTCAATTCGAACAACGAATCGGGGGTGCTCGGCGAATTCGGCGGTTCCGGACGAACGCGTGCCGGCGGCAACACCGCGCCGCTGCTTTCCCTTCCGACCGAAGAACAACAGAAGCAGATCGACGCAGCCACTACTGCACTAAACTCGGCTGAGGCTGCCCTGAAAGCCATCCCTTCCTCTCAACCCGAACTCTTCGCCAAGTGGCTCGACCGTCAGCGCGCGGCCTTCTCCAAGGAAGGCGTGGCCTGGCAGCCCCTGTCGGACGAAAAAGTGTCGGCGAAAGAAAATGCTGAGTTTAAACGCCTCGACGACGGCTCATGGCTCGTGTCAGGCGGTACCGCTGACAAGGAAACGTACGTGGTCGAAGCCTCGCCTACACCGGGCCTGCTGACCGCCGTGCGCCTCGAGGCCCTACCCGATGACTCCCATCCGGGCAAAAGTCTCGGCCGCGCCTTCAATGGAAACTTCGTCCTCAGCGCCTTCGAGATCCGCCTGAAGACCTCCGACGGCAAGACGACCAATCTCCCGTTGGTGAAAGCCGAAACAGACTACGATCAAGCCGGCTGGAGTATCGCCAAGCTTGGCCCCGCCCCGATGACCAAGGGTAAGGCGAAGAAAGCCGACGCCTCAAAGCCCGGCTGGGCAATCGGCGGTAACATGCCAGGGAACAACGTCCCGCGTAAGGCAATCTTCACCATCGCGCCGACAACCATTCCCGCCGGTGCCAAGCTGGTGGTGGTGATGCGCCACGAATCGGCCTCTAACCATAGCATCGGACGCTTCCGCCTGAATATCTCCGGCCAAGACCCGAAATTACTCTCGCTGAAGACCGACCCTACGGCCGAAGCCGCTCGCCGACTCATGGCGAAACCCGTCGACCAAATCACACCGGCCGACCGCAAGGCGCTCGAGAAGCTCTTCGCCGACAGTCCCGATCACCCTCGCTTCGCTGCGACCGCCAAGGTCGCCACCGCGAAGACGGCCTTCGAGACGGCTAATAACGCACCGGTCACGGTGATGGTAATGAATGAACTCCCCAAGCCGCGCGATGCGTTCATGCTCCTGCGCGGTGAATACGATAAGATCGGCCCCAAGGTCGAACGCACCCTCTTCCGCGCCCTGCCGCCGATGCCCGCTGGCGAACCCAACAATCGCTTAGGCTTCTCCCGCTGGCTCGTCAGCGGCACGCACCCGCTCACGGGACGCATCTGGGTCAATCGCGCCTGGGAACGCTTCTTCGGCATCGGACTCGTGAAGACGTCTGAAGACTTCGGCTCGCAGGCCGAATGGCCGAGCAACCCCGAACTGCTCGACTGGCTCGCCGTCGAATTCGTCGAACGTAAATGGGACATGAAGGCGATGCAGAAACTCATCATGTCCAGCTCAGCCTATCGCCGCAGCGCCGCGGTCACGCCGGGGATGCTCGAGAAGGATCCCGACAATCGCCTCGTGGCCCGTGGTCCGCGCTTCCGCCTTCCCGCCGAAGTCATCCGTGACCAGGCCCTCTGGACAGCTGGACTGCTCGTCGACAAGCAAGGCGGGCCTAGCGTGAAGCCGTACATGCCCGAAGCGGTCTGGGACGAGACCAGCGTCTACGGTGACATGCGTAACTACAAGGCCGAGACGGGTGAAGGCCTCTGGCGCCGTTCCCTCTATACGATTTGGAAACGTACCGCGGCACCGCCCACGATGCTGCTCTTCGACTCCGCCGGCCGCGAGGTCTGCACGGTGAAGCGCTCCCGCTCGAACACGCCGATGCAGGCGCTCTCGCTCCTCAACGAGGTCACGTTCGTTGAAGCCGCTCGTAAGCTTGCCGAACAGTCCCTCCGTCAACCGGGCGACAACGACGCAAAGCTGGCTTGGACCTTCCGCAAGGTGGTCCGCCGCGACGCGACGCCTGCGGAACTCGCGGTGCTGCGCAAGGGTCTCGATAAGCGCCTCGCGACTTATGCCGCCGACCCGACCCTCGCCCCCAAGCTCCTTGCCACCGGCGTAAGCCCGGCCGCGACCGATCTCGACCGCAACCAGCTGGCCGCTTGGACCGCGACCGCCAACATCCTCCTCAACCTCGACGAAACCGTCACCCGCGAATGAACTGTAACGACCGCCAATTCCTCGGACTAGACCAGGCCACACAGATGGCCCTGTCCCGCCGCACCTTCATCAAGGGCTCCGCCGGTGGCATCGGCTTGGCCGCGCTGGGCTCGCTGATCGGCACTCCGGCCTTCGCCGCCAACCCGGGGCTGGGCTTCCCTAACTTCAAACCTAAGGCGAAGCGCATCATCTACCTGTTCCAGTCCGGAGCCCCGTCCCAGATGGACCTCTTCGACCCGAAGCCGCAACTGGAAGCGATGCGCGGCAAGGATCTGCCAGATTCCATTCGCAAGGGACAGCGCCTGACGACGATGTCCTCCGGCCAGAAAAATTTCCCGGTCGCGCCGTCGATTTTCAAATTCAAGCAGCACGGTCAGTCGGGTAACTGGTTTAGCGAACTGATCCCCCATATCGCCTCAAAGTCCGACGAATGGTGCGTGGTACGCGCCATGCACACGGAAGCCATCAACCACGACCCAGCCATCACGTTCATGCAGACGGGGAACCAGCTGGCTGGCCGACCAAGTATCGGCGCATGGTCCGCCTACGGCCTCGGCAGCGAGAACGCCGACCTCCCCGCCTACGTGGTGATGACGTCCTTCGGTAGCGGCCGTCCCGACGACCAACCGCTCTACGACCGCCTCTGGGGCGCCGGCTTCCTGCCGTCCAAGCTTCAAGGGGTGAAACTCCGCAACAAAGGCGAACGCGTCCTCTACCTGAAGGACCCCGAAGGTATCCCGCGTGAGGTCCGTCGTGAACAGCTCGACGAACTGGCTGCCCTTAATAACCAGCGCCACGGCATCCTGGGCGACCCAGAAATCCAGACCCGTATCTCGCAATACGAAATGGCCTTCCGCATGCAGACGAGCGTGCCCGACCTGCTCGACCTCTCAAAGGAACCGCAGCACGTCCTCGATCTTTACGGCCCCGACGTGAAGCGTCCGGGCTCCTACGCCTCGAACTGCCTCCTAGCCCGCCGCCTGTGCGAGCGCGATGTCCGCTTCGTCCAGCTCTTCCACATGGGCTGGGATCACCACGGCGGTCTACCCAAGGCCATCAAGGGCCAGTGCAATGACACTGACCAAGCCACGGCCGGCCTACTGACCGACCTCAAGCAGCGCGGCCTGCTCGACGACACGCTCATCGTCTGGGGTGGCGAATTCGGCCGCACTACCTACTCGCAGGGCGCCCTCACGGAGACTAACTACGGCCGCGACCACCACCCCCGCTGCTTCACGGTCCTCATGGCCGGCGCTGGCGTCAACAAGGGCTCGACCTTTGGTGAGTCGGACGACTTCAGCTACAACATCGTCAAGGACGGCGTGCACGTGCACGACCTGAACGCGACGATCTTGCACCTGATGGGCGTCGAGCACACCCGCTTGACCTACCGTCACCAAGGCCGCGACTTCCGCCTCACCGACATCCACGGTGAAGTCGTGAAGAAGCTCCTAGCTTAAGCCTCGAGCCCTCCGGTCATCTAGTCCTCCGGCCCACCGGCCCTCGTGTCCTCGCTTACTTCCCCGTCTGCTCCCGATACATCACCTTGAAGGGATTCTCGGACGGGCCTGCGACGTTTTCGTTGACCATGAGCGGGCGGCACTCCTTCCACCAAGTATCATGCTTGGCGATGAGGTCAGCGACAACCGTCGGGTGTTGTGCCGCAACGTCGGTGGTCTCGCCATAATCGGCGCTGAGATCGAAGAGCTGCCAATTGGCCGCGGCCTGCACGAAGTCCGTCGGTGATTGCGGCACCTTCTTGGCCGCCTTGCCCTTGGCCTTGGCTGCCCCACCGGCGGAGACACCGGTGGACACGAGATGCCAGCGGGCCGTGCGGACACTCGTCTGGGTATACTTGCCGACCTCGGGGTCGACGCCCTTGACCATGTTACCCCAGCGGCCGACATGCGTGAAGAGCGTGCGATCCGGCCAGGCGATATTCTGGCCTAACTTCGCGGTCAGCAACGGCACGAGGCTACGGCCTTCGATCTGCGCCTTCATCTGATCGGAAGCCGGCGTGCCGGTAAGTTCGAGAATCGTCGGCGAGAAATCGATGTGGGCGGCCAGCGCCTTGACATCCGTCGGCTGGAACTTTCCGGGCCAGCGCCAGAAAGACATGGCGCGAATGCCGCCCATGTAAGGCGTACCCTTCTGGGCGCGCATGCCCGCGTTGAAGACCTTGGTGCCCGCAGTGCCACCGTTGTCGTTCATGTAGATCACCAAGGTATTCTTGGCGATGCCGAGGGACTCGACCTTAGCCATGAGCTGGCCGACGTTCTGGTCGATATTGTGCAACATGCCGAAGAAGTTCTCTGTGTCCTTGCCGAGCCCTTTGCCTTCGTACAGGGCCGCATCTTCGGGTCTGGCGTTATACGGCCCGTGGGGCGCGTTCGTGGCGATGTAAGCGTAGAAAGGACGCTTGGCGGTAGCCTCCCCTTCGATCCACTTGGTGGCCTGCTTGAAGAATTCGTCGGTACAATACCCCTCAGTCTTCACGAACTTACCATTATGCAGGAGCGTGGGGCCGTAATAAGAGTTCTTGGGCACGTCACCACAGCTGCCCTGATAGCTCTGGCCAATGCCACCGGCGCCATGGATGTAGACTTCGTCGAAGCCTCGCTTGTTCGGCTGATACTCAGCCTCGTCGCCCAGGTGCCACTTTCCGAAGATTCCCGTCCGGTAGCCGGCCTTCTGTAACTGCTGAGTCAGCGTCACAGCCCCGAGCGCCAAGCGTTCGCGCTCTAGAATAGTATGGGTGATGCCATTCTTGAATTCATGTCTACCCGTCAGCAAAGCGCTCCGCGTCGGGGAACAGGTCGGCGAGACCTGGAAGTCCGTGAAGCGGACGCTCTCCGCGTGCAATTTGTCGAGGTTCGGGGTTTTCAG
>Ga0049085_10000495_pt1 | contig 15391 bp, 13 predicted proteins | sample GreLakmeSU08MSRF_FD_66721 | JGI IMG/M metagenome (GOLD analysis project Ga0049085, IMG submission 66721) | Freshwater lentic microbial communities from great Laurentian Lakes, MI, USA - Great Lakes metaG SU08MSRF | ecosystem: Environmental > Aquatic > Freshwater > Lake | place: Great Lakes... | reverse complement strand
TTACCGGAATAATTCGCAGGTTGAAGATTACGGCCATATTCATCTTAACTATCCTAATCAGGTTAATGTTTTTATTACGACCAGTTTACTAGTTGCAGACCCGCTTCCTGGAATAATAATTAATGGAACAAAGGGCTCATTTGTTAAAGCATTTTGCGATAACCAAGAAGAGCAGTTAATTGCCGGAATGAAGCCCGGAGACGCCGGTTTTGGTGAAGAAGCAGCAGGAAAGGAAGGTAGACTTACAATCATGAATGATCAGGGAGTGAAAACTGTAGAGATCGTGCCATCTATTACAGGGAAATATCTGGATATTTTTGAAGCGGTAGTTCAGACAATAAGAAACGGGAAAGAATTTCCTGTTAAAGAATTTGAGATTCTGGCACAGATTGAGATTCTGGAGAGTAAAGCAGCTTTTTAGGCTTTATTCAGACCCAAACGCTAGACACTTAGGAACGGCATAGCTTCAGAATATTTTCTACCCAGAACCAATTAATTTTTTGTTGAAAATATTCCTAGGGCAAATCAAGGCTTGAAATAATTTAGCATACGCTCCGCATACTAAATTGTTACAGCTCTTTATTTTATGAATTAGGTAATGATTATGCTTTTGTCTAATTTTGATTTTAATTTATTATGAAAAGAATTAGAAAAACGTTCAGCTTTTACTTATCAGTATTCCTACTGCTGGGTTTCTCGGCTGTTTTTCTACCATTAGATATCTTTCATAATCACGCTCCAATTCCTCAATCATCTGGTACCGAAAAGTTAAATTCAACTACTTCTCATGAGCTAAACGTACAGAACAATACTGATTATTGCTGGGTTTGTGCGGTACATTTTGATAAAACGTTTACTAAATCTTCTTTTGTCGAAAAAATAAGGCTTTCGCCTGTTATGTCTGTGTTTCTTAATAATGAAGTCACAGGGTATGTTGTTGAATTACTTCTTTCTAGTTTAAGGGCCCCCCCTTCAGAATAATTTTTATTTCTTTTTTTGGTGGTGCTATGCTTTTGCGTGGTGCATCTATTCAATTTATTTAATTATTCTAAAATCATAGAAATGAAATTTATTATTCTATATCTATTTTTGCTCGTATCATTCTCTAGCGCATCTGCTAAACTTGTTTCTCTTGAAGGTAGGGTTATTGATGGTCAAACCAAAGAGCCATTACCCGGCGCCCTAGTAACCATTCCCGATTTAAAAATTTCTGTCGTAACCACTAATTCAGGACAGTTTGAATTTAAAAATATCCCTGAAAAGGGAAAATTCCTTGTTGAAATAAGATATATTGGTTATCGGACACTTATTCAAACCATTGATCTTTCGTTGCAATTACCCCTTGAATTTGACTTGTTTCCGAGTATTATTGAAGCAAAAGAGGTAGTTATTACCGGTACAGCTTTCAGTTCTGACAATCGAAAAAATAGCACAGCAGTATCATCGGTAAGCAAAGATCAATTGATCAATCGCCCATCAGGCAATCTGATTGATGCGATCGCTAAAATTCCTGGTGTTTCTCAGGTTACTACCGGTGGTGGTATTTCTAAACCAGTGATTCGTGGATTGAGTTATAACCGGGTGGTAACTTTGGTTGACGGGGCTAAACAGGAAGGACAACAATGGGGTGATGAACACGGTATGGAAGTTGATCAGTACAGTGCAGAGCGTGTTGAAGTATTACGGGGTGCAGCCAGTTTATTATATGGATCAGATGCTCTTGGCGGAGTGATCAATGTGCTGGAGCCCTTGCCATCTCCAGAAGGACAAATAAGAGGAGAGTTATTGAGCAGCTATCAGTCAAATAATGGTCTTAGCGGAAGTTCTGCTATGCTACAAGGAAATAGCAATGGATTTATTTGGCGTGCAAGAGGCTCATTGAAAAGTGCTTACAGTTATAATGCCCCTGGAGGTAGAATTGCCAATACTGGATTTAATGAAACCAATTTTAGTGGTCAGCTTGGATTGAATAAAAAATGGGGATATGCACATTTAAATCTCTCCAGCTTTAAGAATACTATTGGACTTCCAGATTTTTCTAGAAATACTGATGGTAAATTTGAGGATGAAAATGGAGTAGTGTTAACTGATAAACAATTAACGAATCGTACCTTATTTCTTCCTTTTCAGGATATACGGCATTATAAAGTTGCAATGAATAGTCATGTTTTGCTCGGTAGTGGAAGATTGCGCAGCATCCTGGCTTATCAGAATAACCAAAGAAGAGAACTGGAAGCTGATCGTATAAACCCTTCCCTATTTTTTGATCTAAAAACCTATAGTTCTGATTTTAAATACTATTTCACGGAGAGTAATAGCTGGGAGCCTGTAATTGGTCTTTCTGGAACCTTACAAAATAATAAGAACAGAGCTGAAGAACTTCTTATTCCTGATTATAATTCAAATGAAGTAGGTGTTTTTGCCTATGCAAAAAAAACATGGCAGAGTACCACGTTTAACTTGGGTGCACGCTTTGATTATCGTAGCATAACAGGCGAGCAAATGTCTGAAGATGGAAATCCTAAATTCAATAATTTCACTAACAATTTTTCAAATGTTAGCGGAGCCCTTGGTTTTACTAAAGAGTTTAATGATCAATTTAACTTCAAGGCCAATCTTGGGTCAGCTTTTCGCTCTCCGAATATTGCTGAGTTAAGCTCAGATGGTGTTCATGAGGGAACATTCAGATACGAGGTTGGAAACAATGATCTGAAGCCGGAGAATAGTTATTATGGTGATTTTGCTTTTGAGTTTAACACTAATTTGGTGAGTGCCAGCCTTGGGGCCTTTAATAATCAACTTACTAATTATATCTACAATCGTCAAATCAGTAACGAAACCATATTTGTGGATACAGAAATATTTCCTGTTTATCGTTTTGTGCAAGATAATGCAAACTTATCAGGTGTTGAAGCAAGCTTAACGCTTCATCCGGCTGAGCTGATCCACTTTGAAAATAGTTTTTCGTATACCCGCGGAGTAAACCGGGCCACCGATAAGGCCTTGCCTTTTATTCCTGCCGCAGTTTTAAGGAATGAGCTCAGGCTAGAGCCAGAATTTGAAGGAGGCATCAAGAGCACCTATTTTTCTGTGGCCCTTGATCATGTTTTCAAACAAAGCAGAGTGGATAATTTTGAAACCCCAACAGGTGCTTATACATTGGTCAATCTGGCAATGGGAACAACCTTCATGTTTAAAAAACAGCCATTAAGACTTAATATTTCAGTAAATAATTTATTTGATAAGGCTTACTATGACCATCTAAGCAGGTTTAAACCTGGTCGTTTAGATGAGGGTGATCAGACTGCAGGATATTATAATCAGGGACGAAACCTATCTGTTGGTCTTTATTTACCCTTTATTTTTAAATAGATTTCTAGCTTGTTTCCATGATTTAATCATTGGAATAGTTAAAATAATTTCACATCTTTATTAGGCTTTTTAACTATAAAAACATGAAAAACATAAAATTTTTGCTGCTGAACTTATTGCTCGTTTGCGGGATCTCTGTTCAGAGTCAAACTAACCTGGTAAAAGATTCAGGAAATCAGTTTTTGGCCTTTGCCTCTGCAGAACAAATGTCTGATCAATCCAATTTATTGCGTGACAATAAATTGGGGATTAATACTAATATCCCAGAGTTACTCAGAAGACCAGAAAATAACGAGATCCGCATTGAGCGTTATAAAACCATTGTGCTTAGAGATGGTGTAAAGATATATGCAGATGTTTATTTGCCCGCAAAGCCGGGTAAATATCCAACCATTGTAGTACGTACCTGTTATGGCGTACAGCGTGATGGTGGCCATCAAGACAAGATCAGGTTTGCACAGCAGGGGTATGCCGTTGTATTTGCTGATATCAGAGGCCGCTATGAAAGCGAAGGCCAATGGGATCCATTCCGCGACGAATCAAAAGATGGTTACGATGTGATTGAGTGGGCAGCTGCACAATCGTTTTCAAACGGAAAAATAGCTACTCAGGGTGGCAGTTATTTAGGTCATAATCAATGGGCTGCCATGAGTGCTACACCTCCGCATTTGGTTGCAGCTTTTCCTGGTGTAGCTTCTACAAATATTTATGCTAACTGGTTAACCATGGGCGGGGCATTTCGCTTAAGTTTTAATTTTGGCTGGGGTGTGGTTCGCATGCCAAACCGAATCATGCTTCCTCAATATTGGCATACTGAAGCGTATACTCCTGAAGAGCTGAAATATGAAAATATTCTTTGGCATCTTCCATTAAAGGATGGCGACTTAAAGGCTTCAGGTTATGCGGTAAAACATTACCGCGATTGGATCAATCACGAGAGCTATGATGATTATTGGAAATCGATTAGCGATGAAGAAAATTTTTCAAAGATGAATGTTCCTGCTCATACGTATGGTGGCTGGTTCGACATTTTTTTAATGGGAACGATAAACGGTTATATAGGAATGAAAAACAAAGCTGCAACACCTGCAGCCCGTGCTGCTGCGCGAATGATCATTGGTCCATGGGGTCATGGTCCATCTCAGGCATTTGGTACGGTTGATTTTGGTGCTTCTGCAAACATGAAAATGTTTGAAAGAGAGCTTCAATTTTATGATTTCCATCTGAAAGGGATCAAGAATGGTTTAGACCTTGAAGATCCAGTTCAATTGTTTTACATGGGTATTAACAAATGGCGGAGTGAAAAGGATTATCCCATCCCTGGAACCGTTTATAAAAATCTTTACTTGAGTAGCGGCGGCAATGCCAATTCTTCTCGAGGCAATGGAACATTAAGTTTTGAAGCTCCAAAATCTGCAGCAGCAGACAAGTATACCTATGACCCGAAAATGCCGGTTATGACCTTGGGTGGAAATAATTGCTGTGGTACTCCAACTCTGCCAGGACCTTATGATCAAAGGCCACTTGAGCGCAAACAGGATGTATTGGTATACACATCTGAATTCCTAAAAACACCTATTACTATTGCAGGACCTGTAAAAATGAAATTATTTGCCGCAACCGATGGTCCTGATACAGATTGGATGATCAAATTGGTAGACGTTTCGCCTGATGGTGCAGCAATGCCTATCTCAGAAGGAATTTTAAGAGCTAGATTTCGTGAAGGTTTGGATAAGATCAAATTGTTGACACCAAATCAGGTGTATGAATATGATATCGAATTAACAGGAACTGCTAATGTATTTAAGCCAGGGCATCGCATCCGTATTGATATTACATCAAGTAATTTCCCACAGTTTGACCGAAATCCAAATACCGGAGATCCTTTTGGTAGCAGTGACCGGGTTCGGATAGCACAACAAACTATACATCATGGTGGAGTGCGCTTGAGTAGTATTATTCTTCCTACGGTTCGTCCTTTGGATGAAAAATAATTAACAAAGAGCTTTTTCATAAAAAGACCAGACAGGTATTGTCTGGTTTTTTTATGTCTGTTAATATTCTATTATTAAGAACAAACAAGCTCGCCTACTTTTTAAAGGGGATGTAATTGAAGCTGGCATTGACAGCTATCTTTTCTGCTATCTTTTTAAAAACAAGTTTAGGAATATCGATTTTATGATCAATCAGCATTACATCAAATGCTGTTTCAAGTACTAATGTACTTTCAGCAACAGTTATTTTTCCGCTAAACTTCCTCTCCTGATCAACCCCATGAATAGTCAATATCCCGCTAGCATTCACAGAATAAACTCCAGGTTTGCCTAAATCCAGAACTTCAATAATTTTTCCTTTAAATGTGGCATATGGAAATTTCTCGCTTTCCAGGTAGTTTTCATTAAAATGCTCCTGCATCAGCTTGTTTTTAAATTGAAAGGATGATACCGGAATGCGAACTACGAGCTCACGGTTTGATAGATTAATGATTGAATTGGCACGTGTATTTTTTGCATCAATATCCTGAAGCGGAGTTTTAGAGAAAAAACTAACGTCACTTTTATTGCTGCTGTAAAGTTTATTTTGTGCTGAAGCAAAATTGAAAGTCAGAATAAAGGCTACTAGTATCAAATATTGTTTCATGGATTAACCTTCTTTTTTTTCTCAAATGAGAAAGTTCTTGAAATATTAAATCCGAAGTGAATATCTCCGCTTCCCCAGCTACCATCGGTTTCAGTTATAAATTGTCTTTCAGTCATGCCGAATGAATTGGTAAAGAGCAATTGAAAAACATGTCCGCCGGTTTCAAGATCAAAACTGAAAGCTAAATTGTTTTTATAATTATCATTAATCTGATTAGGAAAAACATAGTTGTATTCACCATTGATTGATGTACGTTTAGTCAATTTCATTCTACCACCTATTCCAGAGGCAAGAACTGTCCTATTGTCAGTAAATATATCCGCTCTATTTCTATGAATTAAAGTAGGACTTATCTGTAATGAGAATGCCTCGCTAAACTTTCTGGCAATGAGGATTTGAGCTGTATAACTACTTCTGTCAAATGCTGAAAGTTGCGGAACGGTTTTTTGTGTGCGAATGGCATGTCCACCAAATAAAGTAACTGAAACGGGTGTATTTATGGAACCTGTGCTTTGTCTGATCAGTTTATATTTGGTTAAATAGTCAAATGCTTTCTGAAAAGAACTCCTTCCCATTCCTATCATGAACCGGTCATTGATTCCATATTCTAAGCCTAAACGATTTGTTGCAGCATCGAGTCCAAAAAAATCTTCAAATCCTCTATTTAAGCGATCAAAACGGTGAGAAATAATAAAATCTAAATTATTCTTACCAACAGTTTCAACAGAATGTCCGTTAATAATTCGTCTTGCCTTGAATGTAGCTGTCCTGACAAAAACTTCATTACTATCTGAAACAAGTTTCATTAGGTCTTCCTGTGAAAATGCAGAAAATGGAATCAATAGATAGAATAGCAGGAAAAACTTTTTCATAATACGTACAATTTTCTAAGATCAGGCTTCGAATACTCTCAGCGAGCTTCCGGATAATGAAGTGCTATATTTTTTTAAACCAGAACTTGCAGGACCCTGAGTTTTAGTTCCATTTGAATCAAAAACTGATCCATGTGCGGCTCCTGTTTGGGAGCAAGGAAAATTGTTATTTCCAGTATTATAAGTTACCGGATAGCCCTGGTGGGTACAAGCACTAGAAAGTGCGATATAGTTTGACCCATTTTTTGCAATAATAATATTATTCATGATTGTCCAGCCTTTTGTACTGATATCAGTATTGGTACTCACATTTAATGTAAAATCAACTTTTGTACCTGTTGCCGGACTTGTTGGATTGCTGGTTGTTGGTGTTGCTGAGTCACTTTTACCGCATGCTCCAAGGCATGATGTGATTACTAGTGAGCCTGCACCTAAACCTAAGGCAGCGAGAAAATCTTTGCGTTCCATAATAAATTAGTTTTAATTGTAGTAATTGTGTTAATTTCAACTAGAATGTTTTTTCTTATTATACGTGATTAAAGTGTCAGTGGTTTGTCTGCACTCAAAATTATATCAATTTATTTAATTCAAATATATATTATGAAAAAAATATGTGTTTTCCTTTTGTTTTTTATTTCAATGGCTGCATCTGCACAGCAAAAGCAATCCTTGTCAATTACACTTGAAAATGTAGAATATCCTTATCCACTAAATTTTATTTCGATGAGTATCGAAGGACAGGATATTAGAATGGCCTATATGGATATAAAACCTGCAAATTTTAACGGAAAATGCCTGATGCTTTTTCATGGTAAAAATTTTGGAGGTTATTACTGGACTAATATGATTAAATTTTTCAGTGAAAAGGGCTACCGAGTACTTGTTCCTGATCAAATTGGTTTTGGAAAATCATCGAAGCCATTTATTAATTATAGCTTTCATAGGCTTGCAGCAATGAACAGACAATTAATGGATACTCTGAAAATTGAGCAGGCGATTGTAATGGGGCATTCGATGGGAGGGATGCTTGCCAGCCGTTTTTCCTTATTATATCCAGAGAGGACTGTTCAGCTAATTCTCGAAAATCCCATTGGTTTGGAGGATTACCGAACGTTTGTGCCCTATGCCAGCACCGAGACGATGTATCAGGCTGAGTTAAAAACTACACCAGAAAGTGTCAAAAAATATTATCAGAGTTCTTATTTTGTAAAATGGAAGCCTGAATATGATGATCTTGTTCGAATTGCTTCGGGAGTGAGCGGAAGTTCGGAGTTTCCAAGATATGCTAAAGTTGCAGCGCTTACTTCTCAAATGATTTATGAACAGCCTGTTGTTTATGAATTGCATCTGCTTAAGGTCCCTGTACTCTTGCTTATTGGCACTCAAGACAAAACGATTGTTGGAAAAGCCAGATTAAGCCCTGACGACCAAAAAAAGTTTGGACGATATGATCAGCTGGGTAAGCAAACGGCAGCAAGGATACCTGGTTCGCGACTTGTTGAATTTGAAAATTCCGGTCATATTCCACATCTTGAGATTCCTGAAGAGTTTTTCAGGGCTTTGGAGGGAAATATTAAATAAGTTGACCAGTTAATATTTCGGGATATCCCAGAGCTGGAACAAAAAATTGTAGTTATTAAGCTAATAAAAATGAGGTAATCTCTTCTGAAGTCAATTTTTGTTGCTCTCCGCTTTTCATATTTTTTAGTGATAAGAGTCCTGTTTCCATTTCATCACTTCCTATAAGTATTACGAATGGTATATTTTTATCGTCAGCATAGGTCATTTGTTTCTTAAGCTTTGCTGACGATGGGTAAATCTCTGCACTTATTCCTTTTTCTCTTAAAGTTTGCAGTAATGGAAGTGCATATTTTTCTGCCTTTTCATCGAAATTACTGATCAGAACCCGGGTGCTTTCAGATACGCTCTGAGGAAAGAGTTTTAGCTCCTCAAGCACATCATAAATACGGTCGGCTCCAAATGATATGCCTACACCAGTTAAATCGCTCAGGCCGAACATTCCGGTAAGGTCGTCGTAGCGTCCACCTCCTCCAATGCTGCCCATGGCTACTTCATTGGTTTTAACCTCAAAAATAGCACCTGTATAATAGTTTAATCCCCGGGCAAGGGTTATATCAAGTTCTAAATTGAGTATTGAGTATTGAGTATTGAGTATTGAGAACTTATCGAGGTAACAAAATATAGTCTCAATTTCAGAAATTCCTTTCAAACCTATTTCAGATGAAGCAAGTACTGAACGAAGGTTATTCAGCTTTTCTTCATTTGATCCGCTCAGGTTGATGATTGGGTTAAGTGTTTTGATATCTGATGATGTAAAACCGCGTTCAATCAGTTCTTTGTTCACCCCATCAAAGCCGATTTTGTCTAGCTTATCAATTGCGACCGTCATATCAATAATCAGTTCAGGCTTTCCAATAATTTCGGCAATTCCTGATAGAATTTTACGATTATTTATTTTTACAGTAAAATCTTTCAAGCCTAATTTACTTAATGCTTCATGATATATCAGCACAAATTCTGCTTCATTAATTAAACTTTCAGATCCAACCACATCTGCATCGCATTGATAAAATTCACGGTATCTTCCTTTTTGCGGACGGTCGGCACGCCAAACTGGCTGAATCTGGAATCGTTTGAATGGAAATGAAATCTCATTCCTGTGCATTACTACATAGCGTGCAAATGGAACGGTAAGGTCATACCTTAATGCTTTTTCACTAATTTCAGAAATTAGGAGTTGTGAGTTGCGGCTCTCAAGCTTATCGGTAGGTATATTTGAAAGATAATCTCCAGAATTTAAAACCTTAAAAATGAGTTTATCACCTTCGTCGCCATATTTTCCAGTTAGGGTGTTGAGGTTTTCCATTGTAGGAGTTTGAATCTCTTGATAGCCATATTTTTTAAATACCGCACTTATGGTATTAAAAATATGATTTCGCTTCACCATTTCGGATGCAGAAAAATCACGGGTACCTTTTGGAATAGATGGTTTGATCACTGCCATAAATCAAATGTACAAAAACGCTAGAAGCTTAACGATTAGAACCGAATTCTGCTATAATCTCTCGGCATCTTTCTTTGATCATGATATAAACTGGTTCAAACTGATTATCATCATGATAGGGATCAGGTACAATGCCATTTTTTAAGAATAAGCGAACCTTTCCAAAATCTACATCACTAGTAGCCATAGATATTACATCCGAAAGATTGTTTTGATCCATCACCAGAATATGATCATACTTTTTAAAGTCACTGATATCAAACTGTCTGCATGATTGATTTGTAATATCTACCCCATATTTTTGTGCCACAGCAATTGAGCGTCTGTCGGGTTTTTCACCGATATGCCAATTACCTGTTCCGGCCGAATCGATTTCCCAGTTTAAATTTTTCTCTTTGACTAGGTGTTCCAAAACACCATGAGCAAGCGGCGATCGGCATATATTACCTAAACAAACCATCAAGATCTTCATGGATATTAGCCGTTTAGGATTAATTTATGAAAATACTGTTTAATAATGCGGCAAGATGTATTCCACCTTTTAGTAATTGCTGATTGGCAGTTTCCAGGTTGTCGTATATATATCTGTAGCTGAGTTTATCGCCAGATTTTACCTTTGAATACAGGCCTTCACTTATTTTATAGGAATCAGTGATCCATTGTGCAGGGCCTTCTGACTGAAGAGATTGTAACTTGTATTTGTCAATGAAATTTATGGAGTTGGTATATTCAGTATAACTCAAATCTTGTGATTCAATCAGATCACTATCCCAAACCCGATGTAAGTTTGTGTTTTGACCAAACCAGGTTAATTGTATTTTATTTCCTCCTAGATCTTCAAAGTGGCCGGTATGCATGGGCTGATGCACATCTCCAACCAGATGGATCAGTATTTTGAGGTACATGACTTTTTTATCCTGAGCAAGAGATTTGTTTTTTAGTTCTGAAGTCAGAAAAAGTATCCGGGTATAGGCATCAGTAACTGTATCTCTTTTTAATGCATAATCCAATTGGTCCATGGTTAATCCGGCAGGCAGGTTGATATAATGCCAGTTACCTAAATAATTATATGCAGGCTCTGATTTTATAAAGTCGGCCCAATTGCTGGCCATAGCCATGGATTCTGTGCCAAGAATATTTCTTACTTCGCCTTTTGCTTTTTTACTCAAATAGCGCTCTGCAACCTGTCCAACTACTCGGTGACCAAGCATTCCCCAGGCCATACTCTGAAATGGGATATAGAGCAGCGTTCCAAAAAGAAATAGTTTTTTTAATGACAAAATGTTCATAATCAAGTTAATTTAGAGGTTTTTGAACGCAAATTGTTCTTTCTTTTAATGATAGCTTAAGTTGTAGATGCTGTTGTATACTCTCCAAATATAGGCTATCGGTAGTATTTTTTCTGATCACAAACGCCGGAAGATATTGACCGATCCGATAGCATCCTGAGATCTTTTGCTTAAAGTTGGATTTTGTAAAGGTTGCGGTAACAATTAGGGTATCTTGTTTTGTAAGATAAGTTCCTTTGGCATATTCTGTCCACGTTCCATTGTTAAAGCATGAATCAGGATACATATTTACTTTTGCAAAAGTTTGAATAGTAACATATACAGAGTCGCATGAAAAGCGAAACCGATGTTTAGAATACTGCAGTTTTTGATCCTGTAAATCCACACTATCTTCTTCCCAGGTGCCCTGAAGACTTTCTGTTCCTATTCCCTGAAGATTTGGGTTGAATTTACAGGATGTAAAAGCAAGAAGGCTTAAGATTAAGAAGAAAAAATAGGGGTGTTTTGTCATTTTTAGATTTTAAACCTCTCCGGGTATAAATATGGAGAGGTAAATGAATTATTTTAGTCCGCCGATCATATCTTCAGGACGTACCCATTGGTCAAATTGCTCACTGCTCAGTAAGCCCAGGTCAAGAGCAGCTTCTCGGAGTGATTTATTTTCTTTCAATGCTTTTTTGGCAATTTTTGCTGCATTCTCATATCCAATGTGTGGATTTAAAGCAGTAACCAGCATCAACGAGTTTTCAAGATGTTTTTTGATACCCTCGTAATTCGGTTCTATACCTGCAGCACAATTATCTGTAAATGAAACACATGCATCACCAATTAATCGTGCAGATTGCAGAAAATTAGCCGCCATTACTGGTTTGAAAACGTTCAGTTCATAATGTCCGTTTGATCCTGCGATGCTTATGGTAACATCATTACCCATAACCTGTGTTGCGACCATAGTTACCGCCTCATTTTGAGTTGGGTTAACTTTTCCGGGCATTATTGAAGATCCTGGTTCATTATCTGGAATGTGGATCTCTCCAATTCCGGAACGCGGGCCTGAAGCAAGAAGACGTATATCATTTGCGATCTTCATCAGCGAAACTGCAATTTGTTTTAAGGCTCCATGGGTTTCTACAATGGCATCGTGTGCTGCAAGAGCTTCAAATTTATTTTCTGCCGTTATAAATGGCAGTCCGGTAAACTTTGCGATATAATCAGCAACTTTAACATCATATCCCTTTGGAGTGTTGATACCCGTACCTACAGCGGTTCCGCCCAATGCCAGTTCAGATAAATGGTCTAAGGTATTTTTAAGTGCTTTTAGTCCATGGTTAAGTTGTGAAACATATCCCGAAAATTCTTGACCTAATGTTAAAGGGGTTGCATCCATTAAGTGAGTACGACCAATTTTAACAACATCCTTAAATTTTTCAACTTTCAACTGAAGCGCATCACGAAGTTTCTCAACTCCCGGAATGGTTACTTCTGATACCATTTTATAAGCCGCAATGTGCATAGCTGTTGGATAGGTATCATTTGATGATTGCGATTTGTTTACATCGTCATTTGGGTGAACAAATGTTGTGCCCTCACCCAGTTTATTGCCTTGCAGAACATGAGAGCGATTAGCGATCACCTCATTTACGTTCATGTTAGATTGCGTACCAGATCCTGTTTGCCAAATTACCAGAGGAAATTCAGAAGCTAGTTTACCTTCAAGAATTTGATCACAAACCTGGGCAATGAGATCGCGTTTCTCAACAGATAAGATTCCACTGTCTGCATTTGTAAATGCCGCTGCTTTTTTAAGGAACGCAAAAGCTTCAATTATTTCATTAGGCATAGATGCCTCGGGTCCTATTTTGAAATTATTTCTTGAACGTTCGGTTTGTGCTCCCCAGTATTTATCTGCAGGCACCTTTACTTCGCCCATGGTATCGTGTTCTACTCTGTAATTCATCGGAATGAAATTAGTTGTTTTGCTACAAATTTAGATTTTTTTACCTAGTGTTACTGTCAAAAATTTAGATTTTACCATCTTTTATTCTAATATATTGTGAAGTGTTTATAACTCTTTTCTTTTGCTGATTGTAATATTTTCTAATTTTCATCTTTAAATTTTATATCAAACATTTTTGATGATCCAATATTTCCGTCACCTACTGATATTTTCGTCTTTTATTGTCCTTATTCAGGGCTGCAATTCCAATACTATTGAAAAAAGAAAGAAGAGAACGCTTTCTGATGAGCAAGTAGATAGCATAGCTTTAATCTATGACCCCCAAAATTCAGATAAAAGAATTGATGATTTTATGATGAATCTTCACAGAAGATCTGGTTTTAATGGAAATGTTTTGGTAGCAAAAAAGGGAAAGATCATTTATGAGAAGGCAATTGGCTGGGCAGACCATTTACATCGCGACAGTCTGAAAATAAACTCAGTATTTGAGCTGGCATCAGTTACCAAAATCTTTACTTCTACAGCGGTAATGATGTTGGTTGAAGATGGAAAGCTCAAATTGAATCAGGATGTTAAAGAATTTTTCCCTGATTTTCCATATGATGGCATTACGGTTAAACTGCTGTTGACTCACCGATCTGGTATGATGAATTATGTGTATTTTGTTGATGATCTTTGGAAGGCTCAAAAGAAAGATGAGCGTCCTGGTATTACTAATCAGGATGTTATGAAGTTGATTTCAGAGCACAAACCTACACCTTATATGAAACCAGATAGAAAATTCCATTATAATAACTCAAATTATATGGTTTTGGGGGCTATTATTGAAAAGGTTAGTGGCCAGAAATTCTCACAATTTATGGCCGAAAATATTTTTAAGCCACTTGGAATGAATCAAACAGCAGTTTATTCTAAGGCAGAATATACTAAGATCCCGGCAGATGTGGTTGGTCACGACAGAACGTGGCGTCGCTCTGTGGCACAGAATTTTCTGGATGGTCCGGTAGGCGACAAAGGTATCTATAGCACAATACATGATCTTTTTTTGTTTGACAGAGCTATGCGTAAGGGTAGTTTATTAGATGCATCAACTATGGATTCAATCTATGCTCCTCGAAATGAGATGCAGAGAGGCTATTTTAATTATGGTTATGGATGGCGAACCTTTGTTAATGGCAAACATAAAGTAGTATATCATACAGGCTGGTGGCATGGATTTCGACATATTTATCTTAGACAATTAGATAAAGATGTGACCGTTATTTTGTTAAGTAATCTTACCAATGGGAGTCTGCTAAAGCTGGATGAGCTTTTTAATGCAGCGGGTATGCCGGTTGTAAGAAGAAGTGCGTACTCTGGAAGTGGACAGAATTCAGTTTCGGATGACGATTAATAAAGTACTATTTTTAGAATTTACGTATCAATAAAACCCTTTAAATTCAAGCATAAAATTAATGTGCTTCTAGCCAGTTACTGCCTTCGCCAACTTCTACTAGAATGGGTACTTTCATGTCAATTGCATTTTTCATGCGGCTTTCAATGATCTTTTTCATGATCTCAATTTCTGCCTTAGGCACATCGAATACTAATTCGTCATGTACCTGCATGGTCATTTTAGAATTCAGCTTTTGGTCAATTATATCCTGATGAATTCGGATCATAGCGATTTTGATCATATCTGCAGCAGAGCCCTGTATCGGGGCATTTATCGCATTGCGCTCTGCAAAGCCGCGTACCGTTTGGTTAGCTGAATTAATATCTCTTAGGTAGCGTCTTCTGCCCATGATTGTTTCCACATATCCATTTTCTCTGGCAAAATTCATGGTATCGTTCATGTATTTCTTAATTCCGGGATAGGTATTGAAATAGTTATCAATTATTTCACCTGCCTCTTTTCTTGGGATACCCAGATTTTGAGAAAGTCCAAATGCGGATTGCCCATAAATAATTCCAAAGTTTACAGCTTTTGCATTTCTTCTTTGGGTAGAGCTTACCTCTTCTAGGCTAATTCCATAAACCTTTGCTGCCGTGGCGGTATGAATATCATGGCCCTGAACAAAGGCTTCCATCATGTTTTCATCCTTACTGATCTCTGCAATTATCCTCAGTTCAATCTGGGAATAATCGGCCGAAAGCAGAACATGATCTTTATCTCTAGGGATAAAAGCTTTCCGCACTTCCTTACCCCGCTCGGTACGCACTGGAATATTTTGTAGGTTGGGGTTATTTGAGCTTA
>Ga0049085_10000493_pt1 | contig 15458 bp, 17 predicted proteins | sample GreLakmeSU08MSRF_FD_66721 | JGI IMG/M metagenome (GOLD analysis project Ga0049085, IMG submission 66721) | Freshwater lentic microbial communities from great Laurentian Lakes, MI, USA - Great Lakes metaG SU08MSRF | ecosystem: Environmental > Aquatic > Freshwater > Lake | place: Great Lakes... | reverse complement strand
CGGCAAATTTTCGTGACGTGGTGCGGTCATTCACTCTGTACTTGGAACCCACCGCGGTGCTGATGAGCGTGACCAAAGGTTTGGAGCGGGGAACGGGGCGTCGAATGAGTGAGGTGTTCGTCGACCTCGCACCTGACCACGTGGTGTCGGTGTTGTCTGGGCCGAATCTGGCCGTGGAAATCGCCGCTGGGCATCCGGCGGCGAGCGTCGTGGCGTGTGCCGACCCGCTTGCGGTGAAACAGTTGCAAGAGGTATTTTCCCAACCATTTTTTCGGGTGTACACCCACGACGATGTGGTTGGTTGTGAGATTGGTGGCGTGGTGAAAAACGTGATTGCCATCGCGGCCGGCATCGCCCACGGCTTGGGTTTCGGTGACAACTCGCGAGCCACGCTCATCACTCGCGGCTTGGCCGAGATGGGACGCCTCGGTGCCCAGCTGGGGGCCAACCCGGGCACATTTTCTGGGCTGGCGGGCATGGGGGATGTCATCGCCACCTGTTCGTCGATGAAAAGTCGCAACACCACGGTGGGGGTGCGACTCGGTCAAGGTGAAACGATCGCCCAGGTCAATGCCTCGATGAACCACATGGTGGCCGAGGGCGTGCGGAGTGCCGGCACGGTGGTGGCCTTGGCACGCAAGGTTGGTGTGGAGCTGCCAATCTGCGAGGCGGTGGCCGAGGTGTGCGAGGGTCGACTCAGTGCCGCTGATGGAATGATGCGACTGATGTCCCGCTCACGTAAGTCTGAGCGCGAGTAGCAAACGTTCCTCATGAAGTTCGTGCCCATGAAGTTCTTGCCAATGAAGGCCTCCCCGACAGGTGCGCGGATCGGGCTGCACGGTGCTGCCCATGCAACGGTCGACGCGGGCGGTGCGATTCATGTTGACGACTGGGTGGGCGACGAATGTGCGTGGTGGGTTGCTGCTAGCGACCGCTGGCACGACCCACAGCAAGCGCCGAGCATCCGCCAGCGTCGCATTGATGGCACACCAGTGATCGAAACGAAACTTGCAGTGCCTGGCGGAGACGTCGTGCACCGCGCATTCGTGGCAGCCGATCAAGACGGACGTTTGGTGGTGCAGATGAGCAACGAGTCGCCACAGCCCGTGGTGGTCGCGGTTTCGACTATTGGAATGTCTTCGACTGCTGCAGCAGGTGGTACGACGCCGCAGGGTATTGCAGTGCCGACCGGCGTACGGGCGTTTCCACTCGCGCATCGCAGCAGCGTCACGTTTGCCTGGCCACTGCGTCGTTCGCGGTGGCGCAAACCAGATTCGATCAACGCCTCGTTGTTGCCGGCATACGAACAAGTGGTGCACGGGTGGGCACAATCCTGTGATCGTGCCAGCCGCGTGACCGTCGCGCACGAGCAACTGGTGGCTGCCCGCTGCGCGGTGTTGTTGGCAACGGCCCACGATATTGACGACCTCTTGCACGATGATGCTGCGCTCGGCGTGCTGGCGATCGGTGAGCGGGTGCGCATGGGTGACCCAGCCGGTGAGTGGGTGTCGCAACTCGCCGATGCGGTGCGTCGAATCGCGCGCAAGCCCCGCGAGTCGGCCTGGTCTGGCCGTGCCCTCGTGATGGCTGCGCGCACGTTGGCTGCTGCCGATGAGTCACGAGCAGCAAGTGACGTGAGTGGTGTGTGGCAGCAGCTAGTCGACGATCAGTCGTTGCCCAGCGAAGTTTCCGGCGCAACGCCAGGGGCTGCGTTGGCGGCCGGTGTCGTGTACGCAGCGCAGGCCGAAGACCAATTCATCCGTGCAGCACGGCCCAACGAGGCGCACGTTCTGCCGCTCGGTGTGCCCACCGCGTGGCGCGGCGTCAATGGTGAGGCCCACGGTGTGATTGCCTCCCCGCATCACCGCATCTCACTCGCCCTGCGTTGGCATGGCGAAAATGTGGCGTTGCTGTGGGAAGTCGAGGGGCCGCCGGGGCTGTCGCTTTCGGCACCGTTCGTTGACGCGAACTTTGCGACAACGCAACCACAGGGTGAGGCGTTGTTGCAGGTCGCGCCGTGACCATCGCGATGAAAGTTGAGCGTGGTTCGCGCTTGCGCCCATCGCTCAGCATCGAGGCGTCGTTACCCGGCATGGTGTGCGGCGTCGACGAAGTGGGGAAAGGCTCGTGGGCCGGGCCGCTCGTGGTGTGTGTCGCGGTGTTGGCAGGCGAGGTGAACGAGGCAGATTTTCTGGCCCGCGACTCGAAGTCGCTGAGCGAAAAGAGGCGTGAACTTATTTTTGACGAAGTTGCCCGTCAGTGTGCCGCATGGGCGCTCGGCAGTGCAACGAACACCGAATGTGATGCGCTTGGTATGAGCGCAGCCCAACGCTTGGCGACGACGCGTGCATTCGACACGTTGGCCGCCCGCGGGGTCAGGCCCGATTCGGCGATCGTCGATGGACGCTGGAATTTTGTGTCGCCGAACGTGCCGCGGGTGCTCATGCGGGTGAAAGCCGACACCGAGTCGCTGTCCGTCGCTGCCGCCAGTGTGCTCGCCAAGGTCTCGCGCGATCGCCTCATGCGCGAAGAGTCGTCTCGTCACCCGCATTGGGCGTTCGGCACCAACAAGGGCTACCCGTGCAACAAACACCGCAACGGCCTGCGCGAGCACGGCGTGTCGCCACTGCACCGCGTGAGTTGGGCCTTCATGGAAAATCTCGGCTTACGCCGATAACGCAAGGCGGGTCAGCCCTTCTGCGTGCCGATCTTTAGGTCGCTGAATGCCGACTTCGAGTCGATGCCAACGTCTTTTTGCAATCCCAAGACGCGCTCACCGACGATGTTGCGCATCACTTCGTCTGAACCACCGGCGATGCGTAGCCCGGGGGCACCAAGGATGAGTTGATGCCAGGCGAAGGTGCCCCACTCGCCAGTGTCGGCCTGCAATTTGGCACCGAGCACATGGCAGAGGAAATCGTTGAGCAGTTTCTGGTTGTTGACGAGCGCCATTTTGGAGATCGACATCTCTGGGCCGGGCGTTTGACCAGCCTTCATCTTGTCGATTGCTCGCTTGTTGTTGAGGTTGGCAACGCGATAGTTGATGTACAGGTTGGCCACCATTTCGCGGACGAGCACATCATTTTCCAGCTCGAAATGCCGCACCATTGCGGTGATGCGGGTCATCATCGAGGTTTCGCCACCACTGCTGCCCGTGCCGATTGCGGCTCGCTCGTTCATCAGTGTCGTGAGCGCCACACCCCAACCCGAATTTTCTTCACCGAGGCGATACCAGTCGGGCACGCGCACTTCGTTGAAGAACACTTCGTTGAAACTTGCTCCACCCGTCATCTGACGCAGCGGACGAATCTCGACCCCGGGTGCATTCATGTCAACCAAAAAAGCGGTGAGACCTTTGTGCTTCGGCAGCGACGGATCGCTGCGGCAGATGATTTCGCCGATGTCGCTGTAGTGCGCGCCGGATGTCCACACTTTTTGCCCGGTGATGACCCACTCGTCGCCGTCGCGCACGGCCTTGGCCTGCAAGGATGCAAGGTCGCTACCAGCGCCAGGTTCGCTGAACAATTGACAGCCGACGACATCGGCACGCCACATCGCCCGCAGGAACTTCTCCTTGGCTGCCGGTGAGCCATGGGCGAGGATCGTCGGTGCCACCATGCCTAAACCGATGGTGAAAATACTTTGATTGGGCACCTTGTAATTGGCTTCCACGCTGGCGTATGCCTTTTCGTGGGCTGCGGTGAGCCCGGCACCACCGAATTCTTTGGCACCAGTGATCCAACCGAAACCAGCATCAAATTTTTGTGTGCGCCAAGCCTTGGCCAAGTGCACCATTTCTTTTTCTGCCTCACGGGATTTTTCTTCGAACATCGACATCGTGTCGGAGCCTTCGCCCCACACGAACTTTTTCTCGGCTTCTTTGCGCTCCAAATTGGCGTCGAGGAACGCAGTCGCTTGTTGGGTGAACTCGGTGATTTCCACAAACCTCACCGTAGTTGGCGTGGTGCAACGCACGACAAGCCAAGCAACTAGCGTCTGGGCACATGGGCCAGCCTGTAGCGGTAACAATCAAGCATTCTTTCGAGCCGGGCCGCGTGCGATTCGAGCTGAATCGGTCATTGACTGGCCAGGCCCACGAGAACTACGAGGCGGCACCTGAACGGGCCGAGACCTTCGGGGCGGTTCTCGCCCAACGCTTGTTTGCCACAGATTTGGTGCGCACGGTGCACATCTACTCGAGTGTGGTCACAGTCGACGTGGTGCCTGGTGGCAGCGCTGAAACGTTGGCAGCGGTCATCGTTGACCTGTATCAGTTCTGGAAACCAGGGATGGTGCCGGTGGTGCCCACCGCGTAAGGCGCCCATGACTGCAATGTCACGTGCCGTCGCGTCGACAGTCTCATTGCACGAGGGGTTGGTTGGGTAGGGTTCGTCGTCGTGGCGGCACCGAAACATACCCCTATAGACCCAACTGATCGTCCGCGCGCGTACAGCTCGCCAGACTTCGTGCCCACACCCTGGACCAACACGCGCAAAGCCTCGGTAACCGGCCCCCAGCCGCGCGCCGAGCGTCTCGGACATCCCGGGCCGAATCAGGGATACGTGTTGTCGCTTGCCGAGCGCATCCGCCCGCGCATCAAGGTGACAACAGGTGAGCATGTCGATGACGCCATTCAGGGTTGCATCGGCATTGCGCTGCGGCGCGCCTCACACTTCGGGCGGGCACCAGTGATTCACGATATGGAAATTGCGCTCACGATCTGGGGCTATTTCCTTGATACGCCCCCGGCTGAACTGGGTGCTCTGCGGTCGAAATTATTTGCCGGTGTGGCGAACGTCGTGCACCACTATGTGGAGGCGCGTTACATCGTGGACATGGTGCCGCAATCGACGATCACCATGACCCCCGCGATGGTCTCGAAGTCGATGCCCAATTCGTGGCGCGCACTCGTCGGTGCTTAATTGATTGGCGCTTAGTCGATCGCGAATTTTTTCAGATCGCTGAGTTGCACGAACTCAAGCGTCAGTACGTGGGTTGAACCCAGCCGCACCTGGGGCGCTTTGCCAGCGTCGAACGCCTCCTGCCAGCGACCCGCACACAGACACCACTGATCGCCAGCTTTCAGCCCGGCGAAGCCGTATTGCGGCATCGGGGTGGACAAGTCGTTGCCTGCTGCTTTGGAAAACGCGAGGAACTCATCGGTCATGATCGCACAGACGGTGTGTACGCCCGTGTCGTCGCCACCCGTTTCGCAACAGCCATTGCGATACCAACCCGTTACAGGATCAAGATTGCAGGGTTGGAGCGGCTCGCCGAGCACGTTGGGTTGGGTTGATTGGTGCTCACTCATGACAGGTTGATGCCAACGAGGCGACCGATCACATAGGTGACACCGACGGCCAAAATCAGGATTGCTACCTGACGCGCGGCGCCAACGACGATGGGACGCTCCGATTGTTTGGCGATGGTGCCACCGGCCAAAGCGGCCGTGACGACACCGATGGCGATCGACGCGATACGCGCACGATCCCCTGAACCATCACCCGAACCAGCGATCCATGGAATTACCGGCAACAGTGCACCGACGAGGAAGCTCAGCAGTGACACGATGGCCACCGAGACCGGGTTCGGTAAGTTCGCCGGGTCAAGGCCGAACTCTTCGCGGGCGTGCACCATCACGGCGCGTTCTGGGTCGCGCATCACCTCGGTGGCGGCTGCGGTGGCTTGCGTGGCGGACATCCCGTGTGAGCGGTACATGCCGGCAAGTTCGGATGTTTCGGCTTGTGCGTTGTGCTTCAGTTCCCGCAACTCGAGGGCCATTTCGCGCTGAATCAGATCGTTTTGGGCCTTCACCGACACCCATTCACCGGCAGCCATGCTCGCTGCACCAGCCACTGCAGATGCGATGCCTGCCAGTCGCACGATGTCACTGCCGACACCACTCGAAGCAAAACCAATGATGAGCGAGACATTGGTGACGAGACCATCGCTGAGGCCGAAGATGCCGGCACGAGTCGTGCCACCAGCAAGAGCGCGGTGGTCTGGGTGATCGTCGTGTTCGGCGCGCGCGGTTTCGGACATGCCACAAAGTTACCCGCCATCGGAGGTCGTTGGTCGCGCTTAGTATCAAATGTGGTGTCTGGCACTCCCCGCTATCGCTTTGCGCCGTCACCGACGGGTTATTTCCATGTCGGTGGTGCACGTACCGCGCTCTACAACTGGATTCTTGCCCTGCAGAACGACGGTGTGTTCGTGCTGCGCATTGAGGACACCGATGAGTCACGCAACGAACCACAGTGGACCCAAGGGATCATCGATGCACTGGCCTGGATCGGCATCGACGGCACTGACACACATTTCGAGGGCCCGTATTTTCAATCGGCGTATGCCGCCAATCAGGTGGCCGCCGCAGAAAAATTGTTCGCATCTGGACACGCCTACTACTGCGATCTGACCTCTGAACAGATCCAGGATCGGGCAAAAGTGGCGGGTCGCCCGGGGTACGACGGCTTTTCGCGCGACCGCGGGCTCACTGCGGGCCCGGGTCGCAGCCTGCGCTTTCGTGTGCCCCCCGGTGTCACGGTGGTCCACGACGAAGTGCGTGGTGCGGTGGAGTTCGACAATGCGACGATCGAAGATTTCGTGTTGCTGCGGGGCAACGGCAAGCCGCTGTTCGTGCTGGCGAATGTGGTCGACGACATCACCATGAACATCACGCACGTGGTGCGCGCCGAGGAACATCTGCCGAACACCCCGAAACAACAGATGATTTGGGTTGCACTCGGTGTTACCCCACCGAGTTGGGCGCATGTGCCGTTGCTCGTCAACGAACAGCGCAAGAAATTGTCGAAGCGACGCGACAAGGTTGCAGTCGAGCAGTATCGCGACGAAGGTGTGGTCGCCGAAGCGATGGTCAACTATTTAATGACGCTCGGCTGGGCACCAACCGGTGACACCGAGATCGTCGATTTCGCCACGATCGTCAAAGACTTCAAATTGTCGTCGGTGAATCACTCGTCGGCATTCTTCGACATCAAGAAACTCAATGCGTTCAACGGTGAGTACCTGCGCCAGATGCCGGTCGAAGCATTTTTGGCTGCCTGCGAACCGTGGCTCACGTCAGACAAAGCCCCCTGGCCAGCCGATCGGTTTGACCGCGGTGTATTCCTGCGCATCGCACCGCACGTGCAGACACGCGTAGCGGTGCTGTCTGAGGTGCCAGCGATGGTTGACTTTCTTTTTCTTGCCGACGTGGTCATCGACGCGGCGGCATTCGATAAGGCATTTTCGGCCGACTGGGCCCGCCCACTCACCCGCAGCATCCGTGACCGCTTCGTTGACGTCGAGTGGAACCATGATGCGTTGAAGATTGCAGTCGAGGCCATTGGTGCGGCGAGTGACGTGAAGCTCGGCAAGCTGCAGGCCCCGTTGCGCGTCGCGACGACCGGTCGCAGCGTCGGGCCACCCCTCTTTGAATCACTCGAGGTACTGGGTCGAAACGAAACACTGCGACGCATCGATGCCGCGCTCGCCCGCGCCGGCTGACATCGTGCGGCGCACCCTGTTGGTTGCAACCGCAATGGCGGTGTCGCTCGTTGCATATTTCGTGGTCACGCTGCTCCAGGTGTGGTCAACGGGCCGCGACGATTCGTTCGCCCAGGGGGTCGGGCAAGTGGATGCACTCGTGGTGTTGGGCGCCGCGCAATATGACGGTCGGCCATCGCCACAGCTGCGGGCGCGACTGAACCACGCACTCATGTTGTGGCAACGCGACGCGGCTGCATTGATCGTGGTGACCGGTGGCAAGCGTGCAGGCGACCGTTTTACCGAGGCAGAAACGAGTCGTGACTATCTCATCGCCCGTGGTGTGCCAGCCGGGGCCATCGTGGTCGAGCCCCGTGGTACATCCACTTTTGAGTCACTTGCCGCGGTACGCGATGACGATGTCACTCGCACACTGCAACGGGTGGTCGTCGTGAGCGATCCGTACCACGTGATGCGGGCCCAGTTGGTGGCCCGCGAACTGGGTTTTGACGCCACATCATCCGCAACACGCTCGGGCATTACACGGGGTACCGGCGCACTGAGGCGCAATGTGCGCGAGTCACTTGGCATTATGGTCGGACGCATCACCGGGTTTCGTCAACTCGAAGCTTGGCTACAATGAAGATCGCAACACTCTGGGGAGTGGTGTAACTGGTAACACAGCAGATTCTGGATCTGTTATTCAGGGTTCGATTCCTTGCTCCCCAACGAATTGCCTCCAACGACGAGAAAACGTGAGCGGTAGCGTCGTAAGCCGTTCAGGCTCCCATCGTCTAGCGGCCTAGGACACAGCCCTCTCAAGGCTGCGGCACGGGTTCAAATCCCGTTGGGAGTGCTCAGCAGTTTCGGTAGGTCACGCAGGCATTCATAGTCGGCAGCGTCGTTGTAGAGATACGCCGAAAGTCGCACACCAGTCACGCCCCCGGGGCTCGTCACCGCAATCTCGGCAAGCAGGTGTTTGCGCGCCGCAACAATGAGTGCGGCTTCTTCAGCCGTCGTCAGGCGCTGGTTGCCGGGGAGGGGCACGATGCGCATGTTGGGTGCACACAACTCGGGATGCGTGGGAAGTTGCACGCCCCACGCGCCGGCCAACAGCGCCGCAGCCTCGGTCACCGTGTTGCGACAATGCTGCTCGCGGGCTTCCCACGACCAGCGCGCCAAAAAGTCGAACGCCGCTGGTGTAGCGAGGTATGCCGACAGATCGGCCGTGCCCTGCGAGTCGAACGACAGTGGAAACCCAAGCTCGGTGTTCCAGCTGCCGGCCAATGGCGCCAGTTCGTGCCTGGCCCGCTCCGACACCGCCACCAGTGCCGCCGATGGTCGGGGAGCCGCCACCCATTTATGAAAGTTGCTCACCCAGGCGTCGACTCCTGCGGGGATGGGCTGGCGGAGTTGCCCAGCGACATGTGCGGCATCGATCACGATAAAACAATCGGGGCGCCAGCGACGCACCTCGCGCACCATTGCTTCGACGGGGTTCAACTGGGCACTTGCAGCGACAATTTGATCGAGCACCAACACGTCTGCATTCCCGATGTGTTCCATCAGTTCAGCCACGCATGACTCGGGCGTCGCCGCGGTTGGTGGGGCGGCGTCGAGTTCGCGCACCTCGGCATCGAACCGACGTGCCAAGGCCCGCAAGCCGAGCACTACTCCGCCGTAGTTCGATGTCATCGTGGCAATCGTGCTGCCGTGTCGAATGACGGATGCGGCTGCGGCAATCACGCCTTGGGATGCGTTCGGCACGAATGCCACACGCTGTTCGTCGGTACCAAGTTCAGCGGCGCACCTGGCGCGAGCCGCACGCAGCAGCGCAGGCAATTCCGAGCGGAAGAAAAGATTCGGGTTGCGTTCCATCTGCTCGCGGATGAGCAGTTGGGCCCCGTTGACGGCATGCGGCACAGCACCGTACGACCCATGGTTGAGGTAGTGAACCGCAGGGTCCAAGACCCAATCAGTGCGTGAAGCGAGGGCCATAGAACACCCTCGCGCCGACGGTGCGCGGCGATTGCTCGCGTGCGCCACCGTCGGCGACGAAGAAAGAGCGAATTAACGCTTCTTTTTTACGGGCTTCTTCGCTGAGGCCGGAGCCTTTGGCGCGGTGGTGTTGAGTTTTGGAGCAGAAACTGCACCGAGTGCCACGTCTTTGAAACCCTTCAGCGCGGTGATCTTGGCAACTGTCTTTGCCTTGATCTGGATCTGCTCACCCGTTGCTGGGTTGCGACCGATACGTGCTGGGCGCTTCTTCTTGAAGAACTTGGCGAAGCCTGAGATATTGACGATCTCACCCTTGGCCACATTGGCCAGGATGACATCGACAGTTCCCTCGATGACGGCTTTCGCCACTTTCCTCTCGACGTTGGAATGGAGTGCTACTGCGTTGATTAGTTCGTTTTTCTTCATAGGTCTACACCCTATTACACGGCTGGTGGATTGCTTGGTGTTTCCTAGAAGCGCACGCGACACACGCGTGGGCCATGCACCTGGCCACCGGCCCACGTCACCCCGGCAGGGTCAACGAGGCTGAACTCAGGGATGCGCTCGAGCCACACCTGGAGTGCCACCCGCAGTTCGAGTCGGGCCAAGTTCGAGCCCGCACAGCGGTGGATGCCCGAGCCAAAGGCCACGTGGCGGTTGTGTTCGCGATCCAAGATGACCTCGTCGGGCTGCTCAAATTGGCGTGGGTCGCGGTTGGCGGCTGGGTACGCCATCAAAATGCGGTCACCGGCCTTCATTGGGCAGCCCTGAAACTCAGTATCGCGGTCCACGATGCGGGCCATGGTGACGGGCGAATAGGCCCGCAACAGCTCTTCTACGGCGGTCGGCCAGAGGTCGGGGTTGGCGCGCAACTGCGCGCGATGTTCGGGGTGTCCGGCCAGGTGCCAAAGTGACGAGCCGATGGCGCTCCAGGTGGTGTCGATGCCCGCCACGAGCATGAGGTTGCACACCCCGAGCACGTACTGATCGGTGACCGGATATTTGTCGCCCGAGTTGAGCAGGTCGGTGATGAGATCGTCCTCGCGGGGGTTCTTTTTGCGGTCTTCAAGTTGGGTCTGGAAAAAATTCAGAATCTTGAGACGGCTTTCGAACCGTACTTTCGGGTCGGTGAGCCCCACCTCGAGCACGCCGCGTACCCATGAGGTGAACTCGTCGGCCATCTCGAGGGGCACGCCAAGCAGCGTGGCGATGACTCGCACGGGGATTTGCTGTGCATAGTCGGTGCCCGCATCGGCCGTGCCGTTGGCGATGAACTTGTCGATCAGTTGATTGCAGAAATCGCGGGTGGTCTGTTCATATTTCGCCACGGCCTGCGGTGCAAACACCGGCAGCACCAGGCGTCGGTGCCAGTGGTGGTCTGGTGGGTCGCTCGAGATGGGTGGAGCAGCGACACCCGCGTAGGGGCCCTCGACGCCGAGGCCCGAACGGGGCACGACGACGATGTCACGCGAAGTGAAAATTTCGTGTTCTTGTGCGATGGCAACGACATCTTGGTAGCGAGTCGGCAACCACGAGCCACCCCAACGGTCAGAATGCGCAATTGGGCATGCCGATTCGCGAATTTCGCTCATCGTGGGGTACGGATCTCGCACGAACTCGGGGTCAAAGATATTGAAGTCGGTGGTTGGGTCGTTGACCGGCCCGGCGTTCTCTTCAAGTGTGGTCATGGTTACTCCTCGATGATGATGGCGTCTTCAGGGCAGTTGGCTTGGGCGCGGCGGGCCTTGGCGTGCAACTCGGCGGGTAGGTCACCGACGATGAGCACCGTCGCGTGCCCGAGTTCGTCGCTACCGAACACTTCTGGTGCAGCAATCGAACACATTTGTTGGCCTTGGCACGAGGCTTCGTCGACTCGTACACGCATGGCTTCAGATTACTTGTGGCTCGTCATCCGAGCGCAGTCGGGGTAAAACTCTTCCACGGCGCGGCGGCTTCAAGTTGGGCCGCCACACGCAACAACAAGTCGTCGCGCCCATAGGCCGCCACGAGTTGCACCCCGACAGGCAGACCGGTCGCGGTGCGCCAGAGCGGCAGGCTGATTGCCGGTTGGCCCGACATGTTGAACTGGGCCGTAAACCGCACCCATTCGCCCGCCAATCGCGATGGCTTCATCGGATCGCTCGAATCATTCGTGAACGATCCGACCGGGAATGGGATGCGCGCCAGAGTGGGGGTGAGCAGCAGATCAAAACCGTCATGCCACCACTGGGCGAGTGCGCGGCGGAACATTGCTGCGGCAGCCACCGATTTTGCATAATCCACAGCCGAAGACTTGGCTGCGTACTCGGCCTGCACCCAATTGACGGCTTCGATGTCGTTTTGCGTGGTGGGGCGGCCGAGCAGAGCCGACAACGAATCACGACTCACTGCCTGGCCTGTGGCCCACATGGCCCCAAAGCGCGGCGGAAGTGATGCATCGTCCATTGCTGCAGGCCACGACTCTTCTACGTGGTGACCAAGTGACTCGAGCAATGTGGCTGTCGCGCGTGCCGCATCGCGGCATTCGTCATCGACACGCACACCATGCGGGTCGTGGTCGAGTAGCCCGATGCGCAGTCGTTCGACTGGTGCGCCAACCTCGCTCAGAAATGGTCGCACTGGTGGTGGTGCAACCACACCATCGCCGACCCCGGCACCGTGCACGGCATCGAGCAGTGCCGCGGTGTCGGCCACGGTGTGGGTGACTGCCAGTTGCACACTCAACCCGGCTTCGTCACCGAGCGGTGCCAGCGAAACGCGACCGCGACTTGGTTTCAGACCAACGAGACCGTTGCACGATGCCGGAATGCGGATACTGCCACCACCATCACTGGCGTGCGCAAGCGGCACGATGCCGGCTGCGACTGCGGCGCCTGCACCACCGCTTGAGCCACCGCAGGTGCGCGACAAGTCGTGCGGGTTGCGGGTCGCACCCCAGGCCTCGGGCTCGGTGACGGGCAGGCTGCCCCATTCGCAACTGTTCGTGCGCCCGAACGGAATGAGGCCGGCGGCAACGAAACGCGCAGCCAACTCCGACGTTTGTTGTGCAACGTAGTTGATCGCTTTCGTGGCCTTGTTGCCGTTGGAAATTCGTTGGCCCGCATACAAGATGCCGAGATCTTTGAAGAGCGTCGGCACACCATGCAACGGTGCATCGCTGCGTTGCGCATCGGCAACCTTCGCGAGTTGGCGGGCGTGATCAAGCCAGATGATGTTCACCGCGTTGATGTGCGGGTTGAACAATTCGTAGCGCTCGATAGCGGCGTTGAGCAGTTCGGTTGCCGAAACTTTTTTGTCACGCACAAGCCGTGCTTGGTCGAGGGCCGACATGAAGCGTGTCTCACGGGCGAACGAGGACAGCTCCACAATTTACTAACCTAACGAGGCTGTGTCGTCTCAACATTCATCAGGGCGTGCGTCGGTGCTCGAGGTGTTGCGCGCACCATCAGTCGGCGTGTACATCGGTGCCAACGTGCTGCTGTATGTGGGTCTCTCGCTGCAAGTCACCACCCTCGCCAAGCAGGTCTATGACATCACTCGGCGCGAGATCGACCTGGGGTTTCTCGGGTTGGCCGAGTTCTTGCCGATTGCCTTGCTGGTCTTCGTCACGGGCACGGTTGCCGACCGCTTCAACCGCAAACGTATTTCGCAATTCGCGATGTGTGGCGAACTTGCGTCAGCGTTGCTCCTCATGTGGTTCGCATCGACGCAACCAACGGGTGTCGGTCCGATCTTTCTGATCGCCATTTTGTACGGCACCTCACGGGCTTTTTTGGCGCCAGCGATGCGGCCGATCGCAGCGGCAATAGCCCCCGCTGGTCGCCTGCCACAGATGATTGCGCTGTATTCCACGGTGTGGACTTCGGCAGGCATCATTGGCCCGGCAATGTCCGGATTCTTGTACTCCGCCTCGCCGGTGCTGGCTTACGGCGTCGGCTCGGTGCTGATCGTGTTGGCTCTGCTGCTTTTTTCCAACGTGCGCGTTCCTGCCACCCAACGCGGTGCCGAGGGCAACGAGCGGCCAACGCTGCGTTCGGCGGTGGAAGGTTTGAGTTACATCCGTCGCTCGCCAATTTTGTTCGCTGCAATATCGCTCGATCTTTTTGCGGTGTTGTTCGGTGGCGCGGTGGCGCTGTTGCCCGTGATTGCCGAAGAGCGGCTCGGTGTGGGCAACATCGCGTACGGGTGGCTGCGTGCCTCTGCGGGTATCGGCGCGGGGCTCGTCGCGATTCTGTTGGCGGTGCGACCGTTGCGACGTCACGTCGGTCGGTGGTTGCTCGTGGCGGTCGCCGTTTTCGGTGTGGGCACGATCGTGCTCGGGCTCACCCGTAACTATTGGATTGCCTTCGTTGCGGTGATGGTGTTGCACGGTGCCGACATGGTGAGTGTGTTCGTGCGCGGGTCGATCGTGCCGCTCGTGACACCCGACGACAAACGTGGTCGTGTGTCGGCGGTGGAAAACGTGTTCATCGGTGCCACGAATGAACTTGGTGCGTTCGAGTCGGGTGTCGCGGCTCAGGCGGTCGGCGTGCCGGCAACCGTGGTGGGTGGTGGCATCCTGACGTTGGGCATCGTTGGTGTGTGGTGGTTCAAGTTCAAGTCGATGCGCGATGTCGACCGCTTCGAGGATTTGAAGCCCGCATGATTCGTCGATCGTTGGCAGTGGTGCTCGTTGCAGTGAGCCTCGGCACTCTGTCGTGCAGTAACGATGTAGGCAATTCGCAGTCCGGGCAACTCGATGGCATCGGTCGCTTGCCGGGCTACGACTTTTGGGCACCAGTCACCTTGCCTGACGGTGTCGAACTCGATTTGCCGTTGCCCGCCGGGGGGCCGCTCGGTGGTCGTGTCGACGGCAATCGCGTGCTGCTGGTGGGCGATTCGATCCTGGCCTCGACGGCGAAGCGCTACGGCAACGAAATGTGCGACGCACTCAAGCCACTTGGCTGGCAGGTGGCGATCGAAGCCGAGCCGGGCCGCTTTGCCGAATTCGGTGTGCGGGTATTGCAGGCCCGCATCGATGCGGTGTGGGATGTCGTGATCATCTATTTGGGTACCAACTACGAAGGCAACGAATCGTCATTGCGTGCGCAATTCGCACAAATGTTCGAAATTACGCGCGGTGTAGAGACCATCGTGTTGACGACGGGGGTATTTCGTGATTCCCAAAAAGCGGTGAACAAGTCGATCAACAGTGCCGCGGCTGATTACGACCATGTGCATGTGCTCGATTGGGCCAGCGTGGCAATGTTGCAGGGTGTCGCCGGCAAGGACAAGGTCCATCTGTCAGACACGGGTCGCGCGATATTGGCCCAGACGATCGCCCGGGCCCTCGATTACGCGCCGTATCGCGAACCATCGTGTCTCGACCCGCGGTTCCGCGACGATTCGGGAATCGACATCGAGTCGGCTACGACGACTCTTCCGTAGCCTCGCGCACCGCACGCCGCCGCGCCGCGCGTTCCTTGGCCTGAGCAGTGGTGATCTCGCGGTGATGGGCGCGGCACAGCACCTCTAAACCACCGACACCATGTGCATCAGCGCTCAGGTGGTGGTGGCATCCAGGGCCGTAACCAGCACCTTGGCGCGCCGTGCGGTGGTTGACCTCACAGTCACGACGCTGCGCCGCACAACCTTTGTGTTCGCAGAAATACTTGGCACGACGTTTGGCGGCGGCCCGCGCAAAACGCCAGATGTGGTTGCGCTGATAGTTGCGCGCACAGGCGTTGTTGCACCACGTGCGACGACGCACCGAAGTGATGGGTGTGTTGCACCACTGACAGCGGCCCGCCTCACCCTGCCAAGCCGAGAGTGGGCAAGTAATCCGCTCGCGCTCGAGCGCCGACAGTTCGCCGGCGACCCGTGCCGGTGGCGCACCACGCCGACCCCGGCGTGGTTTACGGGCGGACGTTGACCGGCGTCGCGCGCGTCGCATCGACCATGTCGAAAAAATCGTTGCCTTTGTCGTCGATCACGAT
>Ga0049085_10000491_pt1 | contig 15489 bp, 14 predicted proteins | sample GreLakmeSU08MSRF_FD_66721 | JGI IMG/M metagenome (GOLD analysis project Ga0049085, IMG submission 66721) | Freshwater lentic microbial communities from great Laurentian Lakes, MI, USA - Great Lakes metaG SU08MSRF | ecosystem: Environmental > Aquatic > Freshwater > Lake | place: Great Lakes... | reverse complement strand
GGGCGCCGAGCATCTTGGGACGACCGACGGCGGCGACAAGAATGTCGGCCTGTTGGCAGATCCCCTCAAGGTCCTTCGTGCGCGAGTGGCAGATCGTGACGGTGCAGTCTTCCTTCAGCAGCAGGTGCGCCTGCGGCTTGCCGACGATCTCGGAGCGACCAACGATGACGGCGTGCGCGCCTTTCATGTCGACGTCGTACGCCTTCAGCAGCTCGATCACACCGGCAGGCGTGCATGGCAGCGGACCGGGCTGGAGCGTCATCAGACGCCCCATTGCGCCGGAGGTGAGTCCGTCGGCGTCCTTGGCAAACGGAATGCGCTCGATCGCGGCCTCGGTATCGAGGTGGCCCGGCAGCGGCATCTGGACGATTAGGCCATGGATCGCGGGATCGGCAGAGACCTCATCGACCTTGGCCTCAAGCTCGGCCTGCGTCGTCTCGGCGGGCATGACGACCTCGAGCGAGTGCATGCCAGCCTCGTGACAGGCCGTGTGCTTGTTGCGCACGTAGACCTCGGAGGCCGGGTCCTCGCCGACGATGATGACTGCGAGCCCTGCGCGAATGCCGGTCTCGTCGAAGAGCTTCTTGGTGCGCTCGGCAACCTCGGCACGAACTGAGGCAGCAACTGCTTTTCCATCGATCAAATTGTCCATACCGGGAGCCTAACGTCCGCTTCGGCTCGGGGATTCAGTCGCCGGTGCGGATGAACTGGATCCGACCGACGGACGTCAGCTTGTCGGGCGTATCCCACGGCGAAATCTCGACGTTGCAGACCGCGAGCGTGCGACCAGCGCGCAGGCAGCGGGCCGTCACCTTGAGCGGCGAGAGGTCTGCCATCCGCAGAAAATCGCTGCGCAGGTCGACGGCCACCCACGTGGCCGGCGCGACCGCCATGACGGCGTACCAACCAGCCGTGTCCACCAGCGTCGCGAGCGTGCCGCCGTGCAGCATCGGCGGATCCTCATAGCCGAGCGCGGCATGCGTCGGCTCGAGGCGCATGACGATGTCATCGCCCTCACGGCCGTAGTAGGAGAGCCCGATCGCATCGTCGAGGGGCGAGTTCTCGTGTTCGCGCAGGGGATCATCCATGACTGCAGCCTAGACGGTGACCTGCCAGACTTTGCGCGGCCCACCAAGGAGAGTCCACCGATGTCCCATAACTCCGTCAGTTTTTCCGACCCCCTGACCCTCACCCTCGATGTGATTGGCCCCAAGCCCAACCCGTCGCGTGGCGCGCCGGTTGAGTCCGTCAAGGTCTTGTTTGAAGACGCGCAGGTCGAGGCCGGTGTCTGGGAATGCACGCCCGGCACGTTCCCGTCTCGCCGCGACGGCTTTCGTGAGGCGGTCACGATCATTGCCGGCTCGGGCACGCTCCGCGACGCCGACGGCAATGAGACCCCATTTGTTGCTGGCACCGCGCTGGCAATTCCCGAGGGCTGGTCGGGCGAGTGGGACATCGTCGAGACCACCCGCAAGGTCTACGTCGTCTCGTACACCGAGCCGCGTTCCTAACGACTTAGCGCGCAGGCAGCGGACAGGCGGCGCCCTCGGGGCGTCGCCTCCGCGCCAGCACCGCGTAGCCCCGCGCGCCGAGCGCGTGGAATGGCGGGACGTAGAGCACCCACGCGCCGAGGGCACCAAGCGGCGTGCGCATCGCAATGCCTCGCACTGCATCGACCCCGATCGCAACGCTGCCATCGGAGTAACGCAACCTCAGTCCATCGCCCAGCGCTCCTCGACCGATCTCCGGATAGCGCTCGACAGCCTGGGAATAGCCAAGGTCATCCAGCAGCCGGAGCCAGTCGAGGCGACGCACCCAGAGGGTGCTGTTGCGACACATCCCACAGGTGTCGTCGTAGACCACGATCGGCTTGCTCATACCTCACCCTTCGCAGGAGTATCCGCAGGCGCCCAATCGAGACCGGCCTTGCGCGACGCCGTCGCGACGAGTTCTGCAAACCGCTCACGATCACCGAGGTCAACCGGAAAGCCGGGTACCCAGGCAATCTGCCCAACGCCCGCCAGATCGCGGAGGGCCTCGGTCGTTGCCCAGTGCAGGTCGGGGCCGATCTTGACGCCCTTCGCACCCGCCTCGGCCAGCAGTGGCGCGATCTGAGCTGCAGCAGGGCCAACCAGCGCAACGCGCTGTGCCACGCGGGTGATCTCCCGACAGGTCTCGCGCAACAGTCGCTGCTCACCCGCCGACGCGTGCACCGGGCCAGCCGACGAATCCGGGATGCCCCCGACGATCAAGACGCTCGAGCTGTCGGGCAGCGCGCGTAGGAATGCCGTCGCCTTAGCGGGTGTTGCGGCCATTCCGTTGTGGAAGACAGGGATTCCCGCAACGTCGCCCATGCGTTCTCCGCGCCATGCGGGCGACACGAACGAGGCGATCGCGGCATCGAGTGGGACCTCAATGCCCAGCGATGAGCGCACGGTCGCGAGCGCTGCCGCCAGATTGCCACGGAGGTGCGGCGCGACGTGCACCTCGGCGGCACCTGCGTCCTCGCTAGAGAAGTAAGTGACGGCAACGCCGGGCCGCGGCGTCAACCTCGACTCGCCAACAGGTAGCACTGCCGTGTCACCTTCGACTTGTCGAGCGAGGATGCGTTGCTTGGCGGCGAAATAGCGTCCCTCGCCGCCATGCAACTCGACGTGGTCGGGCCAGAGCGTGGTCACAACTGCATGCGTCGGGCTCGTCGTCGTGTACGCCAAGTGGGTGCTCGTCAATTCGACCACGGTGATGTCCGGGGTGGTCTTCGCTCGCAACGCAGCCAGCGAGTCGGCGCTCGGCCAGGCGTTCTCCGCGCGACCGGTCGGTGGCACATCAACCTTCCATCCGGCCGCCTCGAGCAGGTGCGCGATCAGACGCGCGGTCATCGTCTTGCCCGCCGTGCCCGTCACACCGACCACGGGCGAGCGCGCCTCGTAGAGCACAAGATCCGCGAGGCACCCAACCACGATCCCCCGCGCTCGCGCCTGTGCGACGTGAGACGCTTCCTCGCCCGTCCAACAATCGACCATCAGCATGTCTGCACGCGCGACGGCGGCATCGCGCTCGTGCACCAGCGCGCAGCCCGCCGGCACGGCCACCTCGGGAGCATGGTCGGCAATCACGACATCGGCTCCCCGGTCGCGCAGCAGACTGGCCAGCGCCGCGCCATCCCGATCGAGCCGATCCAACACGATGCGACGACCCGCGACACGCTCGGCTGTGTAGGGGTTCAGCATGCGTCGACGACTGCTGGTTCGACTGCTCTAGCGATGTTGCAGAGCTCGTGCATTGCGAACCCTTCGACGCGATTTTGGTACGAGAACCGGGGCAGCACCCGGCGGGATGCTGCCCCGATTATCGAGAGGCGACGACCAGAATCGAACTGGTGTAGACGGCTTTGCAGGCCGCTGCCTAGCCTCTCGGCCACGTCGCCAACAAAATCGGATGATACGCGGAGCCGACGCTAGAGCGATTCAGCAAGCGCTCGTTCGAGCACCAGACTTGGCGGCATGCGCGACATGCCCTTCATCGCGGCGTCGGCCTCGTGCATGTGACTGAGCGCTGCGCTGGCGTCTCCTGGCGTCCATCGCCCGACTGCGGCGAGCATCTTGCCGGCACGAAACGGTGCCACTCCGAGCTGCTTCGCGAGGGCTTCACGCGAGGGGCGGCCGTGCTCGGCCAACTCGACGGTGCGGCGCACCAGTTCTACGTGGCGGGTCAGCTGCGGCAGGACTCGGTGCGGCTCGACGTCGCCCGCGAGCAGGCGCGTGAGCTCTGCGATTGCGCCACGCCGGTCGCGCTCGGTGATCGTGTCGAGCAAGGCCCACGGTGCGTCGTCGTGACGCGCGCTGATCATGACCTCGACCAGCTCAACCTCGACGGCGTCGTCGAGTGCGTAGGTGGAGAGCTTCTCGAGCTCTCGGGTGATCTCGTCGGGACTCTCGCCCACCAGTTCGGTGAAGCGCAGCATCGCCTCGGGGTCCATGCGCACACCAAGGCGCTCAGCCTCCTGGCGTGAGAAGGCCGCACTCTTCGGTGCCTCGAACGACAGCACCGCCTCTTTGCCGCTGCTCTTGCGCACGGCTGCGAAGAGCGGGTCGTCGGCGGGCCAGATCGGCTTGCGCGGATCGGCTGGAGCATCCACGACGAGCACGAGCACCGTGGATGGGCTCGGGTTGGCAACGTAGGCAAGCACGGGGTCGAGCCGTCCGGCGCGGCGGGGCTTAACCCACGCGTCGATGCCCTCGACGACGATTAGGCGCTCCTCCACGAACAGGCCCTGCTGGCTGCAGGCACCGGCGATCGCGTCGGGCTGGTGCTGCGCGGCATCGAAGACCTCGATCGCGTCACTGCTATAACGATCGCGAAGACGTTCGAGTGCTCGGCGGATCTTGCCGCGGTCCGTGCCGCTCAGCAGGTAGACCGGTGCGAGTGGCGTTGCGGACACCACGCCATCCTACTGCGCTCGCCGGCCGCGGTCGCCGCAGTGCGACGATCAGCGCGAGCAGGCCACAGCCGACGAGGACAACCGTGTCGGGCACGACGAGCGCCAGCCACTCGCCCATTCGTGCACACCAAAGAATCCACAACGCGGGCCACTGCGAGCACCAGGCAATGCCCGCGCCCGCCGACGGTGCCACCGGCGTGATGATCGTCGCGATCAGAGCCGACCACAGCGCGAGTGGCACCGCAGGCGCCGCGAACAGATTCGACGGCAACGAAGCGAAGAGCGCCGCCCGACCAAAGTGCCACCACGAGATCGGGGCCGTGGCAAGCGTCGCAGCGCCCGTCACCAGCAAGGCCGTCGCGACGACGTACGGAATCGCCGTTGCCTCAGAGATGCGCCGCGCGTACGGAACGGCCAGCAGGATGCCCGCGACGGCGACGAACGACAGTTGGAGTCCTGGGTCGTAGATCGACCAGGGATTCCACACCAACAGACAGCCGAAGCCGAGCGCCAGAGCGCGCCAGGCATCTCGAGGCCGACCAACCAGCCACGTTAGACAGCCAGCGATGCCTGCGACTCCGGCCCGCAACACACTGGGCGAAGGGCCAACGATGCCCACATAGAGAACAATCACCAGCAACGAGCACGCGAGCGCCTGCCGACGATTGCCACCAACACTCCACGTCACCAACACGACCAAGGCGATCAGCAGGGCCACGTTGCCACCAGAGACCGCCAACAGATGCGCCAAACCCGAGGTGCGAAACGCCAACACGGCCTGTGGTGACATGCCCGCGCTACCACCGAAGGCCAGCCCGACCACGATCCGTCCCGGATCTCCCTCTCCAGCAGGCGCGAGCGCAGCGACGGCGTACGCCCGGGCGCGGTCCGCGATGCCCCAGAGGCCACCGCGTCGTCCAATCACCCGTTGCGTCCCGACACGTAAGACGGCGTGGACGCCCTGATGGGCAAGCCACGCCCGCTCGTCGAAGCCATGCTGCGACCCGCGGGGCGCTGACACGCTGCCGCTGACCCGGAGGATGCTGCCGCGCGTTGGACCCTGAGCCGCGTTGATGCGCAGTAGGACTGGGCCACCCGTGGCGCCGAGCACCTCTCCCGTTGCGAGGCGGCTATAGCCACTGCCACGCCAGGCCTCCGTCACGAGCACCGGCAGCCCATCGACCGAGTGGCCGATCAGAGGTCGCAGCGGCTCCGCTGCCAATCGTTCGACTTGATGGTTGCCCATGGCGAACCCGAGTGCCAGCACCACGACTCCTGCGATCAGCGACCAGCGCCGCTGCGGAAACTGGAGCGCAAGCAGAATGCCGCTCGCCAACCCCACACCCACAAGCCACGAACCATGCGGCACGCTTGGCAACGCCAACAGCGCGCCCGTCCCGAGCAGATAGCCAACGAGGTCGGGTAGCGCGGGTGCACGAAGACGCACTAGGTGGTCTGCCCATGAACCCACACGACGGACTGCGGTTCGGGTAGGCGCGGCGGCGACTCTAGGGAGGACATGACAACCGCGCGGATGTGGTGTCCTCCCCCGCAGAGTCGTTTAGGGGAGACATGGCGTCTCGGGCAGGGAGGACACCACATCCGCGCGGTTGTCATGTCCTCCCCGCCCAACGGCTGATCCAAGCACGAACCCGCTGTGCCGCTCCCGCACCATCCGTCCACCTGCCGACGCATCGACACAACAACTACGGAGCGACGAAGTCGCGCAGGGCCTCGAACTTCGACGGTCCGATTCCCGGCACTTCCAGCAGGTCGTCCACGGTCTTGAAGCCACCGTGCGCATCGCGCCAGTCGAGGATGCGTTGGGCTGTCGCAGGACCGACTCCCGGCAGGGCATCGAGCGCAGTCACATTTGCACTGTTGAGATGCACGACTCCACTCGTGGCCGGCCCAGCGCCCGTCGGAGCGGCACCTGCACCGGGCGTGAAGGCCTCGGGGACAATCACCTGCTCGCCATCGATCAGCAGCGCAGCCAAATTGACTGTGATGGCATCGGCCTTGGCAGTCACACCACCGGCCTTCTGAATCGCATCGACGATCCGCTTGCCTTGAGCGAGCTGGTAGACGCCGGGCCTCTTGACGGCGCCCGTCACGTAGACCACGAGCGGCTCGTCTTGGGCAGGTGCGACACCGCCGACGCCGTCGATCACCGCGGAGGAGGTGACGATCGGCGCCGGCGGGTTCGCTTCGCCCCCACGACCACGCATGAACGTCACGGCAGCCGCGAGGAGGAGGATCGCAGCGAGTCCGAAGAGGAGCGTTCGGCGGTCGAGGTGGGGCATGGCGCCAGCCTGTCAGCCCTCAGCGAACGTGCGACGCGCGGCGACGCCCAGCAAGCGCGGAGAACGACACGGGCGGTGCGCGCTACTTGACGACGATGTTGACGAGCTTGTCAGGAATCACAATCTCCTTGACAACTTCGCGACCCGCAATGTGCTCGGCGATCTTCGGCAACTCGCGCACCAGGCGCACGACCTCGTCCTGCGGGAGACCACGCGGCAGCTCGATGCGCTCGCGCACCTTGCCGTTGACCTGCGCAACGCACGTAAAGGTGTCGGACACCAGGAGCGCCGGATCAACCACGGGCCACGGTGTCTCCCAGAGGCGGGAGCCACCCAGCTGCTCCCACAACTCCTCGGCAATATGCGGAGCAAAGGGCTGGACGAGACAGACGAGCGTGCCGGCGGCATGACGCAGGACCTGCCCACCAACTGGATCGCCGATCAGTCCGTCGCGCGCCTTCTCGATACCGTTGAGCAACTCCATCGACGCAGCGATCGCAGTGTTGAATTGCAGGCGCCGGTCGATGTCCTCGGTGACGCGCTGCGTCGTCTGGTGCGTCAGCCGCAGCAGGTCGAGCGCCGCTCCCTCTGCCCCGCTCGGCGTGGCGGGCAACGCCTCGCCCGGCACTTCGCTCGCGATGCGCTGCACGGCCTTCCAGAGACGGTCGAGGAAGCGTGACGGTCCGAGCACGCCGTTGTCTGACCATTCCTTGTCCTGGTCGGGCGGGCCCATGAAGAGCACGTACATGCGCAGGGCATCGGCGCCGTAGCGATTGACGATCGCGTCGGGGGCGACAACGTTGCCCTTCGACTTCGACATCTTGGCGCCGTCCTTGTAGATCATCCCCTGCGTGAAGAGGTTCGCGAACGGCTCCTCGAAGCCGACAAAGCCCGCGTCGAACAGCACCTTCGTGAAAAACCGGCTGTAAAGCAGATGCAGAATCGCGTGCTCGACGCCACCGATGTACTGGCCAACCGGTAGCCACCAGTCGACCGCTGCCTTATCGAAGACCTGCGTGTCGTCGTGCGCCGAGATGTAGCGCAGGTAGTACCAGGAAGAATCGACAAACGTGTCCATCGTGTCGGTCTCGCGCAACGCCGCGGCGCCACAGGTCGGACAGGGCACGCTGCGCCACTCCTCGGCCGCAGCCAAGGGCGAACGGCCCTTCGGGGCGTAGTCCTCAATCTCGGGCAAGACCACTGGCAGGTCGGCGTCCGGCACAGGCACGAGGCCGCAGGACGGGCAATCGATGATTGGGATTGGCGCGCCCCAATAGCGCTGGCGCGACACGAGCCAGTCGCGCAGGCGATAGGCGGTCTTCGTCTCGCCCCGCCCCTCCACTGCCAGCCACGCAGCGACCGCCGTCTTGGCCTCCGAGACCGCGAGCCCATCGAACTGGCCCGAGTTGACGAGCAACGCGTCCTCGCCCGCTGAGGTGTAGGCCTCGACCTGCACATCGACCTCTCCGTCCGCCGCAGCGACAACCTGGCGAATCGGGAGACCAAAGAGCGTTGCGAAGGCGTGGTCGCGATCGTCGTGGCCCGGCACGGCCATAATCGCGCCCGTGCCGTACTCGACGAGTACGTAGTCGGAGACCCAGACAGGGATCTCCTCGAGCGTGACGGGATTGACGACGCGACGGCCAGTGTCGACACCCGTCTTGGGCCGGTCGTCGCGCATGCGGTCTGCCACCGACTCGGCGCTACGGCGACGGACGTAGTCCATTACCTCGGCCTCGGCGGCCGTACCCTGCACGAGTTCGCTGATCAGTGGATGCTCAGGCGCGAGTACAAAGAAGGTGGCTCCAAACAGCGTGTCGGGGCGCGTCGTGAAGACGGGGATCTCGGCCTCGCTGTCGACGACGCGGAAGACCACCTCGGCACCGTGCGAGCGCCCGATCCAATTGCGCTGCATCGTCAACACGCGCTCGGGCCAGTTCTCCAACTGGTCCATGTCGTCGAGCAGACGATCGGCGTAGTCGGTGATGCGGAAGAACCACTGGTCGAGATCGCGCGCTTCGACCTCAGCGCCACACCGCTCGCAGCAGCCATCCACGACCTGCTCGTTGGCAAGCACCGTCTGATCCTGCGGACACCACTTGACAGCCGCCGTGCGCTTGTACGCCAGGCCGCGCTCGAACATCTGCAGGAAGATCCACTGCGTCCAGCGGTAATAGGCAGGGTCCGACGTCGAGAGCTCGCGGCTCCAGTCGATCGACCAGCCCATCCGCAACATCTGCTCGCGGATCCGCGCGATATTGTGGGCCGTTACCTCAGCGGGCTTACCACCCGTCTTGATCGCCGCATTCTCGGCCGGCAGACCAAACGAGTCGTACCCCATTGGGTGCAGGACTTGAAAACCGGTGCGGCGACGAAAGTGCGAGACGACGTCGCCCATCGTGTAGTTGGTGACGTGCCCCATGTGCAGATCGCCGGACGGATACGGCAGCATCTCGAGGACATACGCCCGCGGCCGCTCGTCCTTGGCGGGGTCGCTCGGATTGGGCGTCTCAAACGCACGCTCGTCGGCCCAGACGGCCTGCCAACGGGCTTCGATTGCTTGAGGGTCGTAACGCTCCACGAGGGCAGAATACGTTGCGCTCACTCGGAGCACGGCACTGAAGGCGACAAAAACGGGCAGACGCTGTTACTCATCGCGAAAGGAACTCAATGCGAAAGGCAGTAGTGGTATAAATCCATATCATCGTTTACGACGGAGGAGAGAACCATGGAACTGACTTCGACACAAGAGACAATCTTGTGGGCCGGAACAATCGGGATGGCGCTCGGCGCGATTATTATCGCGGCGATCGGCTTCCGGCTGCCGAAAGCTGAACGCCATCACGTGACGGCGAGCTTCTTCGTCTGCGCGATCGCAGCGGTTGCCTACTACGCCATGGCGACCGGCCTCGGCACGATCACGGTCAACGGGAATGAGATTTTCTTCGCTCGATACGCCGACTGGGTGCTGACGACTCCCCTGCTCTTGCTCGGCCTCATAACGGTCGGCATCGCTGCAGTGGCGGGTGGCGAAGCTGGGCGTGAGCGCGCCGGATTGATCGGCTTCGTGATTGGTGCGGACATTCTGATGATCGTGACGGGCTTCGTCGCGGCACTCGACAACGACGACGATAAGTATGTGTGGTACGCAATCAGCTGCGTGTTCTTCCTGCTCGTCCTCTGGGCTGTCTACGGTCCCGTCAAGGAGTACGTGTCCAGCGCAATGAAGCCGCTGTACGTGCGCCTCTTGACGATCCTGACCGTCCTTTGGCTGATCTACCCCGTTCTCTGGTTGCTCGGCACCGAGGGTACGGGCACGCTCGACCTGACGGGTGAAATCGCCGTCTTCGCGGTGATCGATGTGATCGCCAAGGTCGGCTTCGGCATCCTGCTCGTCACGGGTGTTGGCAAAGCGGCCAAGCACGTCGCTTAAAGCGTTGTTGCTGGTCCGAGCTTCGAGCCTCCGTGGCTCGAAGCTCGGACCGCTATACGCTCCCCCAGCGCGCGAGTGCACCACCATCCGCACGGGTGGCGCTGATGCGCAGCAACCGGTTGTATTTCGCCAGTCGCTCTGACTGCGTCAACGACCCGACCTTTAGCTGACCGGGTCCAGCGGCGATCGCTAAATCGGCGAGCCAGTCGTCCTCTGTCTCGCCTGAGCGGGCACTCACGACGACGCGCCAGTTGGCCTCGCGGGCACGTGCCGCTACGGCGAGCGCGTCGGACAGCGTGCCGACCTGATTGGCCTTGACCAACACCGCATTCGCGGCATTGGTGGCGATCGCCTGCTCGAGGCGATCGAGCTGCGTGCAGAGGAGATCGTCGCCGATGATCTGAACCCGCGACCCAAGCACAGCGGTCAGCTGGGGCCAGGGCACCCAATCGTCCTCGCCGAACGGATCCTCGATGCTGACGATCGGAAAGTCCTGAGTCCACGCGATCAGGCGCTCGGACCACACGTCCGCCGTGACGGTCTCGTGGTCTGCGGCGAGGTGATAGCCACCCTCCGTGACAAGCTGACTCGCAGCGACATCGAGGCCGATCGCGATCTCGTCGCCGGGCACAAAACCCGCGCGTTCGATCGCAGCCACAAGTATTTCGAGACCATCGCGATTGCCAAGATCGGCGGCGAAGCCACCCTCGTCGGCTCGAAGTAGCGTTCGTCCGCGAGCGCGCAGTTCGTCAGCCAGTGCGGCGAGTACACGCGCCACGTGCTCGATTGCCTCCGGAAACGTCGTTGCCGCCACGGGAATCGCAAGATAGTCCTGGAGATCAACGCTGTGCTCGGCGTGCAGCCCGCCCGACAGGGCGTTGACCATCGGCCTTGGCAGCACGGATGACTGATCGCCACCCAGGTGCTGCCACAGCGGCACGTCTTGCGCCAGCGCGGCAGCGCGCGCTGTCGCCACCGAGGCAGCGAGGATCGCGTTGCCGCCGAGACGCGAGCAGTTTGGCGTTCCATCGAGGCTGCGCAGCGTGGCGTCGATCAACACGCGCTCGGTCGCATCCAGTCCTTGGAGGGCCGCACTGATCTCGCCCTCGACGTTGGCGATGGCCCGCAAGACGCCACGACCGGAGTAGCGCGCCGCATCGCCATCGCGCAGCTCGACAGCCTCGTGCCGTCCCGTCGAGGCGCCGGAGGGGACGCTGGCGCGGGCGGTGAGTCCCGAGCTGAGTGTGACCTCGGCCTCCACGGTGGGTCGGCCGCGCGAATCGAGCACCTCGTAGGCGCGCAGGCTGGCAATGCGGCTGCTCACGGCGCTCCCACCTCGACGCGCTCGATCGCCTGCAGCACCGTCGTCGGTGGACGCAAGAGCAGCGATCGGCCAAGTGCTCGCGCCAGGGTCTGCGAGCGCTCATCGAGATACTCAGCGGGCGACTTGCCGTCGACGCGCGCCACCATCAGGATGCCGAGCTCGCAGATTGTCGCGGACTCGTCGATTAGTGCCTCGGCCTGCTCGCGATAGGCGCCATAGAACCCACGCGCCAGCGCCGCAAACAGGGCCCGTTGGCGCGGCATGTGCAACGCCTTCAGACAGAGGTGATTGAGACAGAAAGCGACATCGAAGACCGGGTCGCCCCAATGCGCAACCTCAACGTCCAGCACCAGCATGACGTCGGGATACGCAATCAGGTTCTTGGGTGCGTAATCACCGAGTACGAGCGCACGGCGCGTTGCGAGCAGGCGCTCGATCTCGGCGTCAATTAATGCGGCGAGGTCGGGGTGTCGCGCCGCCACGCTGCGGTGATACGGGTCGATTCGGCCCTCCACCATCGTCTGCACGTCGTCGAAGTCCGCCGCCACCTGAGCATCGCCGGCCGAGGCCGTGTGAATTCGACCAAGCAAGTCCCCCGCCCGGTATCCGTCACGGAGATCGAGCTGGCTGGCCAACAGCAATTGCTTCCACGGCGTGCCGCCCGGCGGCGCGCACGTCATGCCAAAGGCGTGGTTGGCGTCGTCGGTAAAGACCACCGAGGGCGCAACACCCGGTCCGAGGAGACGATTGATCGTGCTCAAACAGCGATGCTCGACTGCGCTGCGGCCGACATCGTAGGCCCAGACTTGGGCGACCCGAAGAAACGGCAGCGCCTGCTTGACCACCAGACAACCGGTGTCCCACTCCACGCACCAGACGTCGTTCGAAATGCCTCCGCCGAGAGCACTGACGGTGCAATCGTTCGAGGCCGGCACGACGCCGCGTTCGACGAGATACGGCACCAGCGTGGTGGCAGTAAGTTCCACCTGCGCAGTATCCACGATTGCACCTACCCTTAGCCCGTGGAGCAACCGACAGCGATCGAAGTGCGAGGCGCGAGTCGTCGGTATGGCAGCATCCAAGCGCTCGACAACGTGACGCTGACCATCGACGCGCCCGCCACCGGACTGCTTGGCCAGAACGGTGCTGGCAAGTCGACGCTGATGAAGGCGATCCTTGGGCTCGTGCGCTTGGACGCCGGCGAGATCGACGTCCTCGGGCACAATGCTCGCCGCGACGGCGAACAGGTGCGGCGGCGCATTGGCTATGCCCCCGAACATGAGTGCTTGCCCCCCGAGCTGACGGCCGCCGATCTCTGCCGACATCTCGCAGAGCTGCGTGGACTCTCGCGCGCCGACGCGATCAGGCGAGCATCGGAGGTGCTGTTTGCGGTCGGCCTTGAGGAGGAGCGCTCGCGCGTGATCGGTGGTTTTTCGCTGGGCATGCGCCAGCGCGTCAAGCTGGCACAAGCACTCGTCCACGCACCCGAGCTGATTATTCTCGATGAGCCGACCAATGGCCTCGACCCCGCGCAACGTGCCGAGATGCTCGACGTCATCCGCCGCGTGTCGCGCGACCTCAACGTTCGCGTGCTGATTTCGTCGCACATCCTCGACGACATTCGCCGCACCTGCGATGCCGTCGTAGTAATGCGCGACGGGGCCGTGACACTGGCCCGTCCACTCGCGACGGAGGCCGACGAAGCCGACGTCTTGCGCGCCGAAACCGTCTCAAATTCTGCACCGTTCGTAGCCGCGATGACGGCCGCTGGCCTCGACTGCACCGTGATCGACACCACCACGACACGCGTCGTGATTCGTTCTGAGCGCGACCGCGACGTTCTTCGCGACACGGCAGCCAGCACCGGCGTGGGACTGCGCCGTCTCCACCGCGATGGTCCGTCGATCGAAGACGAGCTACTCGAGGCGATCGGATGAGCGAGGCCAAGATCCACGATGTTCGTTACCGACCGTACGACGGCGAGGTGTCCGGTAGTAGCCGCCGCGCGATCGTCTCGATGGCTCGCTGGAGCGCCCTGCGAGCGCTCGGCGCACGCCGCCCATGGACCGCGAAGATCGTGCCGGTCGGGCTCGCCTTGATCGCGCTCGGACCCGCAATCACCGCGCTCGGCGTCAAGGCTCTGCTCGGCTCGACGATTACGCAGCAGCTGCCCGGCGATCTCGTTCCCTACGGGCCGTACTACCAGCTGATCGGGTTTGCCATCCTCGCCTACGCAGCGATCGTGATCCCCGAGACGATCTGCCCCGATCGCCGCAGCCGCGTGCTGGACCTCTACCTGTCAACGGCGCTGAGCCCGCGGGAGTACGTGCTGGGCAAAGTCTTCGCGTCTCTGATACCGCTCTTAGCTGTCACGACGCTCCCGCTTGCCTTTCTCTACGTCGGCAACGTCTTCTTCGCGACGCACCCACTGGGCTACGTCCAAGACCACCTGCGAGAGATTCCCGCAATCCTCGGCGGTGGGCTGTTGATCGCACTCGTCTACACGCTGCTCGGCCTTGCAATCGCGTCGTTGACAAGCCGTCGTGCGTTCGCGAGCGTGGGCTTCATTCTGCTGCTGATCATCTCGGGGTTGGTCAGCGGCGCCTTGCGCGAGGTGGCAAATCTCGGACCCAACTCGCGCCTCATCAACCTCCAAGGCCTCCCGATCTGGCTGGCCCAGAAAATGATTGGCGGTGAGCCGAGCTTCATCAAGAACGGGCCGCTCCAGCAGGTGAATACCCCAGACGTCGGGTTGCTGATCCTGATCAATGCGATCTTGATCGTCGTCTGTGTCGGTATCCTCGCGTTGCGCTATCGCCGGAGCGACGCATGACGCCGCTGCTCGAGTTTGATCGCGTCTCGAAGTGGTTCCGCGACACCGTCGCCGTCGGCGATGTCTCCTTCGCCATCGAGCCGGGAGTGACCGGCCTGCTCGGCCATAACGGTGCCGGCAAGTCGACGGCGATTCGTCTGGCGACGGGCCTTGCGGGACCCGACGAGGGATCGATTCGTGTCCTTGGACTCGATCCGCGTCGCAGTGGCACGGCGCGCGCAGCGATTGGGCTGGTGCCCGATGGTGATGGGCTGTGGCCGGGCCTAACGGCGCTCGGACTGGTCGTCTCCTGCGCGCGCCTGCGCGGTGTCTCAGCCCCGCAAGAGGCCGCCCGGCGCGCCCTGAAGACCGTCGACCTGCTCGACGTAGCCGACCGCGACGTCAAGGGCTTCTCGCAGGGCATGCGGCAGCGCGTCAAGATCGCACAGGCGCTCGTGCACGATCCGCAGGTCTTGATTCTCGACGAGCCCCTCAACGGACTCGACCCCCAGCAACGCGAGACCACCATCGCCTTGCTGCGCGACCTCGGCAACCAGGGTATCGCGACGCTATTTTCGAGCCACGTGCTGACGGAGGTTGAGCGTGTCGCCGATCGCGTGCTCGTGCTCGTCAATGGCCGCCTCGTCGCTGAGGGATCGCCGCAGGGTCTTCGCGAGTTGATGGACGAGCGCCCACGGCGCATCCAAGTCGTCACCACGAATGCCCGTGCCATGGCCGCTGGTCTGGCCGGATTGCCTGGGGTCGTGAGCGTCGAGGTCACCGACGACGGCGTCTTGATTGAGACGCGCGACGCGACAGCGCTTGCCAGGACACTCCCCCAGTTGGCCGTCGCGACGAACGCTCAATTGCGTTCCGTCGAACCAACCGACGAAAACTTGGAGAGTGTCTATGGTTACCTGACCGAGCGAGCTCGAGGGACGCGTCGATGACCGTCACGCGTCTCACCGTTCGCGCGCTGCTGCTGCGTCGCCGCTCGCTGGCGTTGCTCCTACCGGTGTCCTCAGTCCTCTTCTTCGTGGGACTGGCTATTGTTCGCGGCGATGTCGTTCCGGACATTCAGGCGATCATCGTCGGACGCCTGCTCGTGACGACCGTGGCGCCGCTCGTGGCACTTGTCTTGGCCGTCACGGCGATCGGTGACGAGCGCGAAGCGGG